>Ga0213875_10000301_pt1 | contig 47261 bp, 41 predicted proteins | sample BarmaccomBMRX_R8_FD_160105 | JGI IMG/M metagenome (GOLD analysis project Ga0213875, IMG submission 160105) | Root-associated microbial communities from Barbacenia macrantha in rupestrian grasslands, the National Park of Serra do Cipo, Brazil - RX_R8 | ecosystem: Host-associated > Plants > Roots...
AGCCGGGAAAAGTGATGACGATATAACGTCTGCCATAATACTTCCCGCCGCGGATCGTGCGCGAAACGGGTTTCAAAGTAAGCTTGCGTTTTTTGAATTGGTATTCCCATCAGCCAAAGCAAAGCCTCCATATCATGCGGAGGCCGACCTTCAATGCGCGCGTATTATTCACGTTACCGCCCTTGCTCACTCCCACCCGGGGGTGGAACGTGATCGGACACTCGACCATCCTTTCACCCGTGGCCAGCGCGGTATCCAGAAAATGCGCGTTGAATTCTAAATTGATCGCCGGGTCTAACTTGGGCAGCAACCGTTCCAGACTCTTCCGGCGCACCATCTTATAAGTAGTGCCCACATCCGTAAACGTGCCGCGCCCCAGATGCTTGATCTCGAGCAGTTTCCCGACAAAGAAATTGCCGTAATACATGAAGGTGGATAGTTGGGTGGAATACTCGCGCAACTGCTCGACTATGCGAGTACCGTTCACGATATCGGCATGGTCGATATAAGCCAGCAGTTTGTCCAGATCCTTAGCGCGGAAGGTCATGTCACCTTCGCAGAGCACAATCAGATCTAAATTCTCTTGCGCCAAGGCCTCCTGGAAACAGCGGTAGACACAGCGCCCGTATCCGGGTTGAGTTTCGGTAACCACGGAGGCGCCGGCGCGGCGCGCTACTTCGGCGGTATTATCCCGGCTGTTATTGTCAACGACGATAATGCGTTGGACGAGGGGATGAGTCTTAAAGTCCTCCACCGCGCTCGCGATGCTCGCTTCGTCATTGTATGCCGTGAGTGCAACCACCATTCTCCGGTCGGAAATCGGTTCGAGCCATTCGCGCCTGGAGCGTCGGCGTTTGCCGGGAAACAGGAAAGCCAGGTCCAACCCCGCCAGGACGAGTCCTATTGTGGTAGGTATGCCGCTGTACCAGATGATCATTTCGTTCCAATGCTGGAACGGCTCCCCAAGGTTTAAGAAGAGCCGGATAGTGGAAAACAGGATTCCACTGAAATAGAGCACCAGCCCGAATAGGGCGAGCAATGTTCCATAGAAAAAAAACGGGATCTGTCTAAGACCGGCTTCTCTGGTGAGTGCCCTGGAAACCTGAACGTTAATTTTGGTATCGGATGACACAGTGGCGCCGCCCATCCGGAAGTTCTACATTGTCTCCCGGCTTCTGGGTCAGTATAACCCTCAGCTGCGATCGTTGTCATATCTTCCGGGTTACGGTTCCATTTCGGGAGCCGATTCGTGCCGGCTGGTGGGCGCTAAAATAACCCGTATAGTGCATCCAGGTTCGGCTAAAGGGACCCTTGTGGCGTCCCCGGCGACAGTACTTTATCCCCCGTTGGTTTCAAGAGCGTTCAATTTCTTCCGGCGGGTCCTAGAACAATACCGCGGGCTCGTCCGGGGAGCACTGTACTGCTATGTAATGCTGGTCGCATGCCCGATCCGTTACTGGCCTGTTAGTAATCACCTGGTGGATGACACCTGGGTATTCGCAATCAATTACGCCGCTGCTCATGGCATGGCTCCCGGGCGTGACTTCATCTTCACGACGGGTCCTTTGGGCTATCTCACCTTTCCCCAAAACCTGGGCGGCAATCTTGATCAAGGGTTGTTATTTCAGGCAGGATTGTGGCTATTACTTGCGGTACTGTTCGCGGATGTGTTTTTTCGCGGCCGTTTTCCGGTGCGAAATTTAGCGCTGTTTTCCCTCTTATTCGGTCTCTCAGCCCCATTGTACTGGTTCGACTATGCGGGGGTCGAGAATCTGTTCGTAGCTATAGCGCTGGCAATGCTTCTGATGTTTTACCGGACCGGCTCCTGGTGGCGTTATCTAACCGTGCTGGTCTTGGTCGGCGTCGCACCCCTTATCAAACTGACCGCCGGGATCATTGGAATTTCCGCGCTAGCCGGTTTCGCCGTTAACAGAATTCTCGAGCGCCGTTGGAAGGCGCTGCCGGAAGCAGTACTTGCCGCTATCGTTCCTCTCGCGGTGTTTACGGCATCGAGCCTTGCATTGTCACCATCTGCGGATGCCTTCCTAAAATTTTTGCGGGGAAGCGCCGCTCTCATTAACGGATACAGCAGTGCGCTTTCAGCAGACGGAGCCGCGATAGGTCTCTTATTCGCAGTCGAGGCCATAGCGGTACTCGCGGCTTTGGTGTGGTTACAGAATCGCCGGGATCCAAAGACCGCGAGATTTCACGCCGCGCTGTTTGCTGTCCCATTGTTTGTCGGCTTCAAGCATGGCTTCGTCCGGCAGGACATCCACACCATAAATTTCTTCTGTTTTGCCGCCTTAATCATCGGGCTGGTATGCCTCACTGCTCCCCTCGCCGGTAGGAGTGCCCGGGCCGTAATCGCCGCAATCCTGATATTTCTCCCGATCTGGCAAGGCACTGTCATTAGTCAGATGGGAATGGGCCGGCAGGGCGGCGCGGAGAGTATAACCATGCTACAGGGGTTGTTTCCGCCGGGACAGTTGCGCCTACGTCTCGATGCCGCAATGGCTGCGCTTGCCCAGGAGTCACCAGTGGAGCCCGAAATCAGAGAACAGGTGGGCGGTTCCCCCATAGCCTCTCTGTCCTACGCGTATACCCCGCTCGCAGCCGGCGGTTTGCATCTCGTTTTGTACCCGGTTGTGCAGCGGTACGCGGCATACACACCTTACCTGGACCGGTGGAACGCTGCCTGGATACGAGACAGCGGGCCTAGATTCCTGATATTCGACGGCAAAGTGCTGGACAGCCGGAATCCCTGGCTGGAAACGCCCGCAACCTGGCTCGAAGTTTACCGGTGGTATGAAACGCGGTACCTGAGCAGCAATAATCTCTTGCTCGAACGGCGGGCAAGCCCACGATTTGCCGCTTTGCAGACCGTGAGTCACTTGCTGACACCGTTTTCCCAACAGCTCCGGTTCCCCAGTGTCCCAGGGCCGCTCTTTTGGACCATGAACTGCGGTTATAGCGCCTTGGGACGTTTACAGAAGACATTATTTCGCGTTCCTGCCGTGTACATGTCAATTAATGGAGATGAGCGCAGAGCAGCTCTGTCGCGGGTCCTCCCCGAGTTGTTTACTTCGCCGGCCCTAGGTAACTATTTGCCGCTGACTTTACCTCAATTTGCCTCTCTCTTTCAGCACGATTCCATGCCTGAGCACAGAGTGGACCGGATTCGGCTAACAGGCGCGGGGTACACCTACGCCGGAAGTTGCGAAGTCGAGTTTTTGCAGCCAACACCCTGAACCAGAACGCGGCGGAATCGAGTCATTGACGGGTACAATGTGGAGTCATAGATCTTCATGGCAAAGCCTATCCTGATCCTGGTGCCCGCCTATCGATGCGAATCAACCATTGCGGAAACTCTCGCCTCTATTCAGCAGCAAGGACCGGTACTAGAACAGGTCCGGGAAGTCGTAATCGCAGAAGACGGTTCCAGAGACAGGACAGCCGAAGTGGCACGCTCTGTGTGGACCTCAGCCACACCCCTGCGCATCCTCGAACGCCAATATAACTGCGGAGAGTATGCCAGTGTAAACAGTGCTGTCGACCAGTTTCCCCCGGGTATTGAATGGTTTCTGATCATGCATGGCGATAATGTGGCCAAGCCGGGATGGCTTCAGACATTCCTTGACCATATTGCGTCAGCTTCGGAAGAAGTGGGATTGATCGGATCTAGTTACGACTTTTTCGACGACTCCGGCCGCATCTGGGCCGGGGAAAATGAGCAGGGTGACACAGTGGTCACTGTTAAAGGGACGCAGACATCCGTCGCCGATACGCTTAAACGGGGATGTTGGTGGCACATATCTTCGTGTGCGATTCGCGTTCGCGCCTATCGGAAAGTAGGCGGACTGCCCAAAATCATGCAACTCAAAGGCGATTGGGATTTCATGCTCCGCATCCTGGCGGATGGGTGGACGATTGAACACATTCCCAAATCGTTGATGCTTTATCGGGAGAACCCTACCGGCAGCAGCTCTATCTCCTTTCAACGCCACCTGGACGTCTGGGAGACTATGGCGGTGATTGACCGTTTCCCGTGGGCTATCAGCCCCGCTGAGAACTTCCGGATGCATGCACAGTATGGATGGTACGTCTGCCGCCGGATCGCCGGCTCTGTTATTAAGCTGGATCTTCAGCGCCTGCTCTGGGCCTTACCGGCGTTGGGTTGCATCACTGCCTCCTTTTACAATTGTTTAGTGGCACCAAGCCGGAAATCGAGTGCGGCGAAGCGCGCGCATGCTAACCCGACCTGAGCGTTGGAATCAAATTTCGTGAATAGAATAAGCCGTAAAATCAGTGACATGGTCCGCTTGGCGTGCTGGCGTACTCTGAATCCTGCCATCACACGCGAATCAGGTGTAACACTACACGTACGGAGTGATTCGGATTGGGAAGTGTTACAAGAAGTCTTCATTAATCACGATTACGATGAGGCAATCTCTAGCGCCCTGAATAGCTCTAAGCTGGGACAGGAGATCCAGATTATCGATCTCGGCGCTAATGTGGGCTTCTTCATGCTTCGCTGTATTGATCTTTACCGGCAAGCACAGCTTCCTACACCGCTGAAGATCCTGTCGGTGGAAGGCGCTCCCCAGGCTTTCGCCGAGCTCCAACGGCGCGCAGGAGCTTTATCAAAAGGTAACGTGACTCTGGACATTCGACAGGGCCTGGTTGGACGGCGCACCGGCAAAGCCAAAATCTACTCCTCGCCGTTTTCTTCAATGACCAACTCCGTCGTTCGCGGGAACGGACGCACTTCACGAATTCCGCTACTCGGCCGCCATGCTGAAGATTCCGAATACATTGATCTTCTTACTCTAATTCCGGAAACCGGAACAATAGACTTGCTCAAGTGTGACATTGAGGGATCCGAACTGGAATTCCTCCAGAACTATGGCGACCTGCTCAGCAGAACCCGCCTATTAGTAATCGAACTCCATCCTAAAGAATGTGATGCCGATGCCTGTGCGGAACTCCTAAGAAAATCCGGATTCACTCTGTTGCGAAATGTCTTTGTGCATCCGACTCATATCCTGCGGATATATAAAGGGCCGGACGGAAATGCTTAGGAAGGCATTCCAAAGCGTAGCGCGCTCACTGTGGACTCTGAGTACTATGGGATTGGATTCCGGAGATCATATTGTACGCTACGACATGTATCGAAGGATGCGGCGGCAGATAGAAGGCCATAGTTTGGGCTGTCGCGTATTGTCGATCAGCCATTCCTCCCGTCTTGCAATGCTACTGGGAGCCCGCCCGGAAGACATTACAGAGGCGAACTATCCCGAACACAATCTCTGTAATTTAGCTTTACCGGACAACGGATACTCGGCGGTTGTAAGCGATCAGGTGTTTGAACATATCTCTTGTGACCCGCAGCGCGCTGTCAATGAAGTGCATCGGATCTTAGCGCCTGGAGGTATTGCGGTACACACCACTTGCTTTCTTACGCCTTACCACGGAAGCACGGACATGCATGACATTGCTAATGGTGACTACTGGCGTTATACACCCAGTGGCTTAGCGTTATTGCACGCCGGTTACTCAAGAGTCATTGCGGCCGATGGCTGGGGCAATCCATTCATGATCTTGCTGAATTTTTTGGGGGTTAATCGAATGCCCGTTCCCCAGGCGGAGTGGCATCCACTGAATAAACTCGCTCGCATGAACAGTGGTTCCCATCACTATGTTGTATGGGTGATCGCTCAGAAATAACCGGCGTTGAGAAGCTTTACCTTACGCAGAGACCACCTGGTCTTTGGGCAACCGCTCAAACCAACTATTAGTAATTTCATCGAAAATATTCTCAAGCGATTTCGTAATTCCCCAAGCGGGGTAATGCGTCTGCATTTTGCGAAGATCGCTATAGTAACAGATGTGATCTCCGATTCGATTCTCGTTGATATACGACCAGCGTTGTGCATTCCCCGTAATGGCCTCAACCATACGGAACGCCTCTAGAATCGAGCACGAATTCTCTTTGCCGCCACCGATGTTATACACCTCCCCGGAACGCGGGGCTTTGTAGAACTCGTACATGAATCTCGCAACATCTTCGGAATGGATGTTGTCCCGCACCTGCTTGCCTTTATAGCCGAATACTCTGTATTCCCGGCCCACTATGTTGCAGCGGATGAGGTAACTCAGAAAGCCATGCAGCTCAACCCCCGAGTGGTTCGGCCCCGTGAGACAGCCGCCGCGCAAACAGCAGGTCGGCATGTTAAAGTACCGGCCGTACTCTTGCACCATGATATCGGAGGCTACCTTCGAAGCCCCGAAGAGGGAATGCTTTGACTGATCGATGGAAAAGGTCTCCGGGATTCCGTGAGCGTACTGCGGATCACTATACTCCCAGCGAGTCTCCTGCTCCACCATTGGAATGCTGTTAGGGAGGTCGCCATAAACCTTGTTCGTCGACATGTGAATGAACGGCGATTCCGGACAAAACTGGCGCGCGGCTTCAAGCAGGTTGAGTGTTCCCACCGCGTTCACTTCAAAATCCAAAAATGGGATCGCGGCGGCACGATCATGGGAAGGCTGAGCCGCGGTATGAATGATTAAGGCCGGCCGCAGCTCCTTAATGAGTGCCATCACCCCTTCGCGATCACGAATGTCAAGATCACGGTGCCGGTAGGTCTGCCAAGAGTTCTTGAGACGTCCCAGCGTCCACTGGGTATCACCTTCCGGGCCGAAGAAGGTGGCCCGAAAGTTGTTATCTACGCCAGTGATCTCAAATCCCAAGCCCGCGAAGTAAGCCGTTACCTCGGATCCGATTAAACCACACGAACCAGTCACTACTGCGTGCGAATTCATAGCTCTCGTTAATGGTACTACGGCTTGGTGCCCGCGCAATTGCGGCCTTAGCCGGCTGATGGACGAGAGCTCCACCCGAACAGAAGATAGTAGAACTAAATACCAGACGCACGGTACTAGGACTTCGCGCGAGCATTGTAGAGCTTGCGCAGAAAAGCCACGCAACGGCGTACCGGCATGGGAGACCAGGCTTTCACTAAGCCCTTGGCCCCCCATTGGCGCGACAGAACCAGAGGCAAAAGATTTCGAAGTTTCCGCTCGCTCGGAGCAGCGTACCAGTCATTTACCCCTGTTCGGTAGAAGCGGACATAGCCTCGGTCCCGCAAATACTGGGCTACCGAACGATCCGAGAGATTACTGTTATCTTCAATAATGGCAATGCGCGGCTTCCAACGCTCGAGCGAAAACCCGCGCAATACGGACAGCTCGTGACCCTCGACATCTATCGAAATGAAATCTATCTGATCCACCCCGGCTTCGGCTAGGATGTCGTCCAGAGGGCGGGTGCGGACAGAAGTACCCCGCGTTTGATCACCCCCGCTCTGATTTGCGGCATTCCGATCGCTTGCCCCCATAAGAGACGAATAGACATCGGCGCCTTCAACTATCTGCAAAATGGCTCGGCCTTCCCGCTCAGAAGCCGCGCACTCGAAAACCGGCGACCGGCGGTTTTTTCGAATGGCTGCGCAAAGGTGCGGAGCCGGTTCCACCAGCACACACCGCCACCCGATCTGTTCGAAGTAGTAACTATTGCTTAGCTGGACCCCATCGTGCGCGCCCACATCCACACAAGTCCCCGTTTCCTTATTCGAAAACAGACGGGCCAAAATTTGATCTTCGCCAAACTGCGAATAGAATACGGATTCCGGCCTAGTGGACGGAATACTAGCCATCACTCACCACCTGGTTGATTTCGCTGACAATGGACGTACTACGGTTAGTATAGTGGAAGAGAAAACATGATCCGGATTCGCCTCCTCGGCTGCCGAAAGCCCGACTGGAGTGATCCCAGACTTGAGTTTAATCCGGCATTCTCAGAGCAGCAGTGTGACGGTCTCCTGGTCTGGGGTGGAATGCATGGTGAGTTTCTCAAATACCGTGGCGTGAGGGCTTGGTTCCACGATGAACCCCGGACGAATTCGATGTGGCTTACGCCGCTAACCAAAACGGCTCTGCGGCAGGTCGAGCTACACGAGTTTCTGCATCATTCGAACCCTGACCCGCGTTACCGTTTTCCCTGCGCAACCCACTATCGAACCCCCACCATAGCTCACCAGACAGTGCGGAAAGATGCGGCCATTGCAGTCGTCAACAATTATGGCGGGCGCTTCTGGTGGATCCGTGATGAGGTCGCCAGCCTGCGCCAAAACGGCCCTGGAAAGGTGTGGCTTCGCCGCGGAGTTAAGTTACGCAACCGATTTATTCTCAATGAAGCGGTAGAACTATTCGGTGATCCTGGGAATTGGAATTTCTTTCGTCAATGGCCTTGGTCGAGACCTGGCCCGCCGCCCAATTATAAAGGGGCATATCCCGCCGACTGGTTATCCGAGAAACACATTGCCATGCTGGCACAGTACCGGATCGCGGTGTGCCTGGAGAACGCTTCGCTCCCCTATTACTTCACAGAAAAGCTGGTGAATGCGGCCCGTGCCGGCTGCGTACCCATCTACCACGCTCATCCCACGTTACTCACTACTCGGCTGCAGGGAGCGTTCTGGATTGATCCTGCAAATTATGATTTCGATCCATCCGCAACTCTAAACGCCGCGAGAAAGTGTAACGCTGACGATGTTCGGGAACAGAACTGGAAATGGTTGCGCTCAGAACAGGTTCGTGAAACGGAAGGGTTCACGATCTGGTCTCGCGTCGCAGACTACTTTATTGAGCGGCTAAACGGAGCCACGCCAAGGCTGCCTTAACACGAATGATGCCACGGATATCAGCTCTCTTCCCCGTTCGAACATAGAGTGAGCCGGGACCGGTGAATGAATAAGCCGTCGGTCCAAGCCGCCAGACTCTGTTCGTAGAAAATAGAGTAAAAAGAGACGAGCCGAAAATCTTGACTTACCAGGTAGTCGTAGAGCTGCCCAAAGGAAGGCGCTCCTGCATATTGCTCCGCAATGGCCATCTCACAAAAGACCAGATCCACAGCGCCCTGACGGAACATCCTATCTGCTCCCTTAAACACTTCCAGTTCGTAGCCCTGTGTATCAGTCTTTAGGATATTGATTCTGCCGATACCGTGCTCCGTACAGAAATCATCTACTGTCCGTACCGGTACTTTTATTTTCCTAGCTACAGAGCCCCAACCGGATTCGCCCAGCGGCAGAAACGAACTGCATTCGGGAAGAGTATTCTCGAGAAACTCGGCATCCTCCTGATGTGCGCCTAAAGCATAGTTCCAGGGCCGGATCCGGGCATCGGATGCCACGTTGCGCTGTAATAGCTGAAAGGTGGCCGGGCTGGGCTCGAATGAGTGAATCTCGGCATCTTTGAACCACAACCGAAAGTTCTCGATCGACTGACCAGCGTTGGCCCCCACATCAAAAATCACAGGGTGGTCTGTCCTGACAAGAGATGCCATGTCGGCGAATGCATTACCACCGATTCCCTGAGGCTGGGGAGAAATACTATACCCGAAGCTCGCGAAGATTCGGCGTACCAGCTTTACCGCATGCCGCGGAACCTTCATAGGGTAATGCGTCCCCGGACATTGTAATTATGCATGGATCATGTAGTCCCCCGGTTACTGGTTACTACATTCTCGGCACGATCTTCCGGCACAGTCATCGGGTGCGGCGCGGGTTTGTGATAGTCTCCACGGCTGAAATACTTTTCCAGCCAGACATATAAGCAAATGAAGAGATACCTGCTGCCCATTTCTTTGAGCTTCAATTTTGGCTCACCCGTCCGGCGATTACGCCAGGTTATCGGCATGGTTGTCCAGGTGTATCCGCGGACAATCGTCTTGAGGGGAAGCTCGACCGTCAGATTAAAGTGCGGGGAAATCAGCGGCCGGCAGCCTTCAATCACCGGACGCCGGTACGCTTTGAAGGCGTTGGTGGTGTCGTTTAACTTGATTCGGAACAGTACCCGAATCATGTAGTTGAATAAACGGTTCAAAAGGAGTTTGAATTTTGGGTAATCAATGGTGCCGCCGCCTCGAATAAATCGAGAACCGAATACTGCATCGTAACCGGTGTTCAGAATTTGCCAATATCGAACCACATCCCGGGAATCATCGGACTCGTCGGCCATCATGATGACGACGGCATCACCGCTCATTTGATCCAATCCGCAGATCACAGCTCTCCCATAACCGTGGGCACCGGTATTCTGAATGGGCCGCACGGATGGCAAGGTGTTCCGTAAGTCTTGAAGAATGCTCCAGGTCTCATCGGTGCTACCATCATCCACAACAATAATTTCATGAGGTACGCCGTTTAACCGCAGCTCCAGATCCAGGTGCTCGACTGTGGACCGGATACAACCGGCCTCGTTTCGAGCGGGGATTACCACCGTTAGAAGCTGCAGAGCACCGGAATCCAACTTTTTCAACTCAGCTACATTCTGCATGAGCATGCTCCCTGATCGCGCCGGCTGCTTTTCCCTGTGATACATCCAGCCATTCCGGATGGCGCCGGACATGGTGCGCTATCTCATCCAAAATGGAAGTAAGCCGCCGCTCCGGTTTCCAATCGAAGCGTTTCTTTGCTTTCTGGGAATCCATCACGACCCAAGGCAAATCGAAGGGCCTCTCTCTACCATCAGGCTCCGGCACATGAGGACCGAAATACTCATCGCAGATGGAATTGAGCTCGGCTAGAGACATGGCGTTTTCGGCGCCGCCGCCCACGTTAAACAAACGTTCGCCGCCGGACTGGGTGTCATTCATCTGTACCCATAAGAGCCGCGCCAGATCATCCGGATGAAAGGCGTCCCGAACCTGATAACCCGCGCCCCCGAAGCCGATATACCGCAATGGATTCCGGGCGGCATGAGCGTGCATCCAATAGGCAAAGATCCCTTGCTCCGGAGTGCCGAACTGACCGGCGCCGGCCAGCACACCGCAGCGATTGACCCATACTGGAAATCCAAAGGTACAACCATACTCAAACGCCACTATCTCCGAAGCCAGCTTAGTACTGCCGTAAAGAGACACTGGAGGAGCCACGGAGAATGTTTCGGCAATTCCGTGGGCAGACAGACCTGACGGTAAGACCCCGGTGGAGTCCAACGCAAATGCGCGCCCGCTGACTCTCATCGGAAGCTGCGCCAGAAGAGGAATCGAATAGACACGGCTGGTGCTCAGCAGTACGAACCCCGCTCCGCACCTCTTCGAGTACTCGAGCAGATTTAAAGTCCCTTGAAGATTATGTTCAACCAGCTGACGGCTACTGGAACGTCCATCCACCCCCGCAAGTACACTGGGATTCGCAGAAGCGTCAATTACCCAATCCGCTGCCGGTAAGCCCTCCAGATCCGAAGACTGCCGTATGTCCGCATGAAACACTTCAATATCCATGGAACGAAGCTGGGGCCGGTTGATTTCGCTTCCCGGGCGGATGAGGTTATCCGCGCCAAATACGGATACATTGTCACTGGCGGCCTTAAACCAGCGAGCTAGCGAACTGCCTACAAACCCGCAAACTCCCGTGATAAAAAGCTTCATGCGCAGCTCTGGACTTAGGGTCCCGCCGCCGTCAGAAATTGTGAACTGACCATAGCACAAGCGCTTACGGCAAGCTTACGAGGATGCACGATCTCACTGTATTCTACTCCAAGTACCGAAATTGCCATCTCATGAGGCCACCTTGGTAAGATGCGTAGGTACTAACCACTTATTATGGGCTTGGCACATTCCCCCTCCGATCTGGAACAGATTTACCGGAATCGCTTTGCCGGACAGAGCGAATACCGGCAACAAGTCTGGCGGACTCTGGTGGCCTATTTTGCCCGCTGGATACCCGGGAACGCCACCGTGCTGGACTTGGGCTGCGGATATTGCGAGTTCGTCAACCAAGTCGAAGCGGCTAAGAAATATGCTATGGATCTGAATCCCGAGGTAGTGAACCGGGCGGCTCTGGGCGTCCAAATTTTACAGCAGGATTGTTCCGAGCCTTGGGCTGTTCCTGCGAATGCGCTGGACGCAGTGTTCACCAGCAATTTTTTTGAGCATCTGCCCACGAAAGCGAATCTGGAGCGAACTCTGATAGAGGCCCGCCGCTGTCTCAAATCCGGCGGCTGTCTGATCGCTCTAGGGCCAAATATAAAGTACCTTCCCGGAGAGTATTGGGACTTTTTCGATCACTACTTGCCTCTTACCGAACTGTCATTGGCCGAGGTGCTGGAAAAATGCGGTTTTCAGGTGGAGGCGCGGATCGGCCGCTTCTTGCCCTATACCATGTCACACGGCCGCAAATATCCGATATGGTGCCTGCGTGCTTACCTGGCATTTCCTTTGATGTGGCGACTGTTCGGCAAACAGTTTCTGGTAGTCGCCCGGAAAGCCGGTTGAGAAGACACCGCATTCCTGCTTCCCGATCTGGAGCTGGTAACGGCACGTAACTCCGGTCACTAACATCTACTTACCAATAAACACCCTAGTACCTATAGTATTTTCAGTTATTAAACCCAGGAAAATTCCTGAAAGGTGTGTACTACAACGGAAGTAAGGACGGATGTCTTCTGGCATTAACAATTTTGCTGCTATCCTCAGGTGATCAAGCCGTCGACCGCTCTCCCAGCCTATGCTGATTCTGCTCGATCTCGCTGGAATTGCCTTTCTTTTCGCACTGGTGCTCACGCCTTTGACGCGGGATGTGGCCCGCAAGCTCAATCTGGTAGATCACCCCGATGGCTCGCGTAAAATCCATACGGAACCCATTCCGCGGGTCGGCGGCGTGGCAATTGCGATCGCCTATCTGCTTGCATTTGGATTCGTACTGATAGCGCCCTATCGGGACGTGACTTTCGACATCCACGCAGTGGTCCCCCGAGCCATGGTTGTATTGCCGGCTGCAGGCCTTGTTTTTCTGGTCGGCCTCATTGACGACCTCATAGGACTGAAGCCATGGCAGAAACTGGTTGGGCAGCTTCTGGCCGCGCTTTTCGCGTTCTGGGCCGGTGTGCGCATCGAGTTTCTACATTGGCACGAACTCAGTTTCTGGATCAGTCTCCCCATCACAGTCCTATGGCTTGTGGGTTGTGCGAATGCTTTCAATCTGATTGATGGTCTGGACGGCCTGGCTGCGGGTGTAGGCCTGTTCGCTACGGTTACCATGCTGGTGGCCGCGCTTACTCACAATAACCTGCAACTGGCGCTCATTACCGCGCCCCTGGCAGGATGCCTGCTGGGTTTTCTTCGATATAACTTCAATCCCGCATCCGTTTTCCTGGGTGATTGCGGCAGTCTCCTGATCGGGTTTCTACTCGGCTGCTATGGGATTATGTGGAGCCAGAAATCCGCAACTTTAGTAGCCCTTACCGCCCCCATGATGGCCATGGCCATTCCGCTTCTGGATGTGGGGCTGGCGATCGTGCGCCGGTTCCTGCGCAATCAACCGATCTTCGGCGCTGATCAGGCGCATATCCATCATCGCCTTCTCGAGAGGGGCCTTACACCCCGCCGGGCGGCATTATTTCTGTACGGAATCTGCGGTCTCGCCGCCACCTTTTCTCTATTGCAGGATCTGGTTCACGATCGCGTCGGCGGAGCGATTGTGGTGCTTTTCTGCATTGTGGCTTGGATCGGTGTGCAGCACCTCGGCTACACCGAATTCGGTGTCGCCGGCAAACTGGTTATCAAAGGAACTTTACGAAGCTTCATCGAGGCTCAGCTGCATTTGCATGAGTTCGAGCGCTCCCTCAACTCATGTTCCACCATCGACGAATACTGCACCAGCATTGTTTCCGCCTGTGAGAGATTTGGCTTTAGCGGTGTCCGCATACGGCTCGGCGGATATACCGTGGATCGGGCTCCCTCTACCCCGGCCGCATGGCAACTGCGCGTCGAACTCCCCGATTTCCAATTCGTAAATATTTATGGGCGGCACGATCCTTCGCAAAATCCGGGACTGGTGGCCGGCTTTGCCCAAATTATCTACCGTGTTCTGATCGCTAAATGTTCCCCAGCCGTTGAGGCTGTCACCCACCCGGAAAAATCCGAATTGACGGCGAAAGTTACTGCAGCCTCTCAATCAACTCTTTAATTCTGGCCTCCTCTTCCGTTGTAGGTGCTTTAGTTAGTGCTACGGCCAGTTCCGCTTTGGCCTGCGCAGTGTCTCCTTTCTGCGCGAGCGCCGTTGCCAGGTGAAAGTGAAAGGCCGCAACCTCAGGGTTCCGGCGCACTAGTTTGTCCAGAATTGCCACCGCCTTCTCGGTCCTGTTTCGCTTGGTATAAATCCAGGCCAAGGTATCGAGTACGGCGGAATTATCGGCGCGCCTCTATGGCGATCCTGCACCGAAAAATGCGCTGTTTTACAAGACCCAGAACGGAGCCGCCGCGTTTTCACAAATAACCAGCAGACTCGGCAATGCAGAATCGGGCGATTAGGGCAGCACGCCGCTCGGACGCTCTACTCTCCGACACCTAACCAGAGCTTCCGGATATCGTCAAAGGACGCATGACTAGCCGGCTCAGCGATCCTCGTGTAGCCGCTTGCATCCCGCGACAGGATCTCCTGTTCACCATCCCGTCCAGGACCGGACTAAACGGAGTGCCGACCAGTGACGAAACGGAGCGGACCGCCGTTGCCAACGGAGTCTCACGGAGGCGTGTGCTGAAGGCGGGCGCCACCTGCCTTGGCGCTGTACTTGCCCCTGCTGCGGCATGGGGGCAGTTCCCGGAAGGTGATGCACTGCAGCGCTGGATTGAACAGAGCGCGGTCAGGATTAATGCGGGTCCCGGCGAGGACTGGACCGCTCGCGATTCGGAGCGGCTCATCGCAGCCATTGGGGATGCCCGGATCGTCCTGCTCGGTGAGCCGAGCCACGGGGCCGGCACGGCCTTCACCGCCAAGGTCCGGCTGATCCAACTGCTTCATGAACGGCTCGGGTTCGATGTGCTGGTTTGGGAGTCGGGCATAATCGACGTCGAACGCACCGAGGCGGGCCTTCGCAGCGGTCTCGATCCGGTCGAAGCCGCGCAGCGAGGCATTTTCAAGATCTGGTCGGCGAGCGTCGAATGCCGGCCTTTGTTCGCCTATGCCAGGACAAGCCACAGCGCTGTGCGGCCGCTCTCTATGGCTGGATTCGACATGCAAGTGTCGGCGCCCGGCACACCCGACTACTTCGCCGCCGAGCTGCGCGCTTTCGTGGGCACGCTGAATCCGATCAGCCGAAATCGGGCAGAAGCGCTCGCCGAGGATGTTCTCAATCGGTTCGGGCTTCTCTTCCGCTACACCGACGCGCTCGCGAAAAAGGCTGGCGAGCTCGGGCGCGCCGGCGTCAGAGGGGCTGCGCAAGATGCGGCGATTCAGGCTTGGGATCAGTCCGAGGGCGACGCGCTCCGTCCCGAGGCAGAGGATCTTCATCGCCTCGAACAGGCGGCCGCAGCCCTGGAGCGCCTGCTCCGGGACGGCAACGATAACGGCGCCAGCACGCCTGCGGGACGTGCGGGGTTCATGATTCGCACGATCAAAAGCCTTGCAGGGTACGGCGTCAATCTCCTCGAACTCACGGGGAAGCATTTAGCCAGAGACGCTGGCGACTATGCTCTCACCACCGAGAACCGCCGGGACCGGATCAATGCCGATAATCTGAAATGGCTGATCGACACCGCCTATGCTGGCCGGAAGATCATCGTCTGGGCGCACAATGTGCACGTGATGAACGCCTGGTACGGCCCGGGGTTCGACAGTGTAAGCCTTCAGCCTCTGCCAAACGGGATGAAAGGGACCGGGGTCTGGCTCGCCGGCTGGTATGGCGACGCCCTGTATAAAATCGGCTTTACCGCATATCGGGGCAGCGATGGTCTGGTCGGCGCACCGCCCGGTCCGGTACCACTCGCACCGTCCGGCAGCCTCGAAGAGCGGCTTCACAGGCTCGGTGCACCCCAAGTCTTGCTGCCCCTGCGCGGCAATAGCGCTTTGCCGTCGTTGCCCGCTGCACCCGTTTCGATGCGCATTCCCAAATATAAGCTCGAGACTGTCGCCAACCCGGCGCAGCCATTCGACGCACTTTACTTTATTGACACGATGAAGCCGGCGACCTTGATCTAGTGCGCCCTACACACGCGGCCCGAAAGCTCACAAAGTTACTGCAGCCTCTCAATCAACTCTTTAATTCTGGCCTCCTCTTCCGTTGTAGGTGCTTTAGTTAGTGCTACGGCCAGTTCCGCTTTGGCCTGGGCAGTGTCTCCTTTCTGCGCGAGCGCCGTTGCCAGGTGAAAGTGAAAGGCCGCTACCTCAGGGTTCCGGCGCACTAGTTTGTCCAGAATTGCCACCGCCTTCTCGTTCCTGTTTCGCTTCGTATAAATCCAGGCCAAGGTATCGAGTACGGCGGAATTATCGGGTAGCTTGCGTAAAGCCGCCTCCGAGTAGGCCAGCGCCTCATCCAGATCGCCCCCGTCTTCGGCGATGAAGTATGCCCGGTTGTTTAAGAAGACCGGATCGGAGGCTGCCGGTTCCGGAGCATGCTTATGAAAAGCAGCAGGCCGGCCGGCGCGCCGTAGGCTGTGGAACATCTGTTGCGCCGCCGCATTTTGCTTACGGGCAATCAACAGCAGGTCCATTTCCTGTTGGACATCGTGGGAATGCGGAACCTCCTTCTCCAGAGCCTCCAATTCTCGTTGTGCCGCATCCAAGTTGCCCAAAGCACGGGACCCGGAGGCATGCAGCAGCCTCCCGTTGAAGTTATGCGGATCGATCGCCAGAATCTCGTCCGCCAGACGCACTGTCTCGTTAAAATTGCCGGTTTGGCGGGCCAAATCGGCGAGCGCAACACGCGGCTCCACATATAGGTTCTGTTGCGCCGCCGCCTGAGCGAAGGCTTGCGCTGCTGATTCTTTTTCTCCGTCTTCGAGGTAGGCCATGCCAAGAAGAAATTTCAGCCTCGCCTCTTGTGGGTTTGCCGTTACCAGCTCGCGGCCTTCGGCAATTGCCTTCCGAATCTCCTGTTTATCTTTACCGGAAAGGAGAAGTTCCATTCGCTCGGCCCGCAGCTCCCAGTCGTTCGGTGCTTTCTGAATAAGCTGTTTCAGCAGATCTATAGCTGCTTGATGTTTTTGCTGATGTATATAGACACTCACCAGGCGTTTTCGATAGACGAGATCCTGTCTGTGGTCATTCTTTATCCCGGATTCGAGCCAGCGGGCAGCTTCGTCCCAGTTTTGAATCTTTAGATAAAAATCGCTGACCAATAGAAACCGGTCCGGGAAATCTTGCGGCCGGCTGAGCACCTGGTCTAAAGTCGCGGCCATCTCCTTCGGCTTTTTCGCCTCGGAGTAATGTGCCGCCAGTTGCATCAGCGATGTGCTGTCCTGCGGATTGCTCGCCGCTTTGGTAACCAGTATCGCCTCTGCCTGTGCGCTCCGGTTCGTATCCCGGTATAGCGAGTAGAGCCAATCATATATGGGCAAACAGTCTCTGTGCTGCCGGACGAGCTCCAAAGCCAGGCTCTCTGCTTCGTGCGTTTGGCCGTTCTTGCGCAAAGCCTCCGCTAAAGGCAGGATGACGTCAGGAGCCACCGGCCGCACGGCATTCGCTTTACGGAATATTTCAATGGCTTCCGGAACCTGTCCGGAGATGTAAAGAAGAGATGCCTGAAAACGCAAACCGTCAAAGGATTGCGGATCTTTCGCCAAAAGCTCCCGGGAAAGCTTCGCGACCTGATCGTACCTGGCCTTTGGCCGTCGGGGGTCCATCAGATAGAGAGACAATACCGCATCGGCCAGTTCGCCCCTCAGAGCATCTTTGTCTGGCTCCAGCCGGAGAGCCTTTTCCAAACTGGTTACCGCTTCGACAAAGTTGCCCAAGCGGGCCTGAGTCGCTCCCAACCCGTGAAACGCTTCCGCCAGTTGCGGATCTTTCTGTATAGCCTTTTGGTAGTCGAGCAGAGCTTGCCGGAAATTCCGGTTGGCGAACGCCTTATTAGCGCGTCCGAGGTAATCCCGGGAGCCGGTACAGCCCACAATAGCGGCAACACATAGCAGCAATACCCGGAACCGTAAGGTCGAGCTTCTGATCCAGGAATCTATGCTTTCCATGGAGGGCTTTCGCGGAATCCAGATGATTGTAGCAATCCCACCAAAGGCACACAAAGCTAAGACGGCATAGCTTACGACCTGGAGATGTCTTAGAGACGCGGCCTGTGTGGTATGACGGCTTGAATTCTAACTAAAGCGCCTGACGCGAATTAAATCTTCTGCTTGGGTCGGAACTTTGCGGCCCAAACAGTCATGGCTAAGCCGATTGCCAAAACCCCGTAGAAACCCGGTTCGGGAATGGGGGAGAAGAATTCAGAAAGATTTTGCCTCATCCCATCCTGGATGCTGGGAATGCTCGGAACATATCTGGACGTATTGCTCTTAGCGATCAGAACAGCGCTTTCACTCGTACCATTGAGTTCGTAAGGAGCCGTTTGGCCGCTCTTGATGGCATTCTCAATTTGACCGTAATTGCCGAGTTGGTAGAAACCAGTGGGCGTCGTTCCAGAAGTAATGGGTTTCGGGTTTAGTACCGTTGCACCGGCTGCCGAACAGAACAACAGCACAAGGACTGCCCCAGACAGAAGCTCTGGAGAGAATGCGGTTATCCTCGTCGACTTCTTCATGTTGCAAATTTCCGAGAGCGGATATTTGGGTCCCAACGAAGTGATACTAACCTTTTCTCTAAGGAGCGAACAATTGCAAAAGTACTATTAACGGGGCGTTATCGCACTGATTCCAGCAGGGGTGGTACTGGTACCCAATCAACAGCCAAGTGATTCATTTATAAGTATAATCCGGCTTCTTTACGTTCCTTGCAGATCTCTATTCAGGGTTTCCACAACTCAAGTAAGCAGCTATCCTTCTGTCACCCCCCCAACGGAAGTACCTTGTATACGGGAGTTGCCCGATGCTATCTTGCTCCTATTTCTGCCCTGTGGTGATGGGGGCAAGCAATGAGGCGGAGCCTGTTGAATCAGTTTTTAGTCGGGTTACTTGCGTGTTCCCGGGCTTGTAACAAGCTCTATTCGTTCGTGGGTACTTGTTTTGGAATGCTCACGGTGAGCTTTGCCGTGGACCGGTTTGTGAGCACCCGCAAACACCGTGCGCCTTGTATCCTTTTTGTTCAGTTCACAAATCCCGGCGCGTATCCGCCTTTACACCACAGCGCCCGTATCCTTGCCCAAGCCGGCTGGGAGGTTCGGGTTCTGGCTACTGAAGATTTTGAATCAGGGGTCCTGCGCTTTCCTTCCACCCCGGGCATCTGCGTAACCAAGCTTCCCTTCCTGCCGGGCATGGCTTTCCGGAAACTGCACTACGTCTGGTTCTGTATCCGGGCCGTTTGGGCGGCCATCCGGTGGCGAGCCTCATGGGTTTACGCTTCCGATCTGCCGTCGTACCCGGCCGCATTAGTGGCCTCGATGTTAATCGGGAAGCGAGTGATCCTGCACGAGCACGACTCTCCCGCGCCCACACCCGCGCCCACACTGCTGACCCGTTTTTTGTTTTTCACCAGAACCCGGCTGGCCCACAGAGCTGTGTTGAACATCTTGCCCAATCATGCGCGGGCGCATGCGTTCCAGAAGCAGACGGGCGCGAAATCCGTTTGCGTGGTATGGAATTGTCCCTCCCTGACCGAAATCGCGGAGCCCGAAAGCCTGCCGCACGAGGGGTTCGTACTTTACTATCACGGCAACATCTCCTCCTCTCTTCTTCCGCTAACAGTAATAGAGGCGTTGAAACTTCTGCCGGAAGATGTTCTGCTCCTTATCATCGGTTACGAAACCGTGGGCCACATCGGATACAATGACACAATCCGTGAAACTGCGGCCCGTCTGGGCGTATCGGATCGCGTGTTTGTGAAACGTCCTGTGGCGCGGTTTGAGCTTTTCAATGCTTCAAGGCAAGCGGACGTAGGGCTGGCTCTGTTTCCAGTGCCTACCGGGCCGGCCAACTCTTACGCCGGTGCCTCCAACAAGGTTTTCGATTATCTTTGCTGCGGTATGCCGGTTCTTGTGACAGATTCCCCCGAGTGGAACAGCTTCTTTTCCGGTGAAGGCTGTTCGGTGCCCTGCAACCCGGCAGACCCGTTGAGTATCAGCCAGGCAATTTCGAAGCTTTATCAGGACCGTACTCTTCTTCGTGCGATGGGCGAGCGAGGTAAGCGGCGCATACTCTCGGGTTGGAATTACGAAGCCCAGTTTTCTCCTGTGCTGAAGCTCCTCAACAGTAGCCGTGAAACCAACTGAACGCGAGCGGCACAATCCACTCGCACCGGTGCTGGTCATCGTAAATGCGGATGACCTGGGAATGAGCCGCCAGGTCAATGAAGCCATCTTCTCTCTTATGGAGCGCGGCCGGCTGACATCTGCGAGTCTCCTGGCCAACGCTCCGGCTACCGATGAAGCCATTCAAAGGCTGTCCGAGTTCCCGCATTGCTCCTTCGGCGCGCATTTGAACCTTACAGAATATGAGCCTCTTTCGAAAGCTCCTGGTTTAAAGGAACTGCTGGACCCATCCGGAAGATTCCAGCCTCTTTCGGGAGACTTCCGGTTCCGGCTCGCCACCCTGCGCGCGATGCATACAGAGCTTAAGACGCAAATAGAAGATCTGCTTACCAAGGGGGTGGCCCTTTCGCATATTGACTCTCATATGAACACTCATCTGCGTGCGCCGCTATTTCCGGTGGTCAAGTCGCTGCAGCAGCAATACCGGATCCGGATCATCCGCATAAAGGAAAATCTGGAGCCCTCGCGGATGCAGCTGAAGACGAGGATAAAGCGGTCTGTGTACAACTGGGCCATGCGCCGATTTTCGGGAAGCATAACGGTCGATGCCGCTTCTGAATTATGTACCTTTATCGATGTGGCCTCCCGGCAAGCTCCTACCTATGCGACTGTCGAAGCATCCGCGCATCCCGGCAATCCGTATTATCCAAAAGATACTGAGCTGCTGCTTTCGCCTTGGGAGAAGAAGCTCTGCTTCCCGGTGCGCCTGGCCAGCTTTCATCAACTGATCTAGCCATCAGGCAATGCCTTCCGCGTAAAAGGATTCGACGGCACGAGACTTCTGCTCGACGAGCAGTTTAGGATCGCGCCCGTGAAGGTAGGTTTCCTGATGCACCTCACGGAAACCGGCAGCGAGCATTACTTCTTTGAAGGCCGCGAAATCGTAAATGAAACCGGAATAGTGGCCATAACCGGACATGATCCGGTTTACGTAATAGATGGGCGGCTTTCCGGGCTCGAGATAAGGCCAATCAACAGGCTCACCCGAAAGTGCCCGGACATATAAGCGGCAGTACAGGCCGCCATCGGGGAGTACAATACGGGCCACTCCCCCGGGCTTCAGCATTTCACGAAAGTTGCGCAGCACGGTCACACACTGATCGATGGTGAAATACTCCAGACAATGTTCGGAAAAAATACCTTTCACGCTATTAGCGGCAAGCGGAATGCCTTTAGTGATATCAAAGCAGTAGCGGTTCGGACCCCAAATATGATCGATATTGCAGAACCCCTCCAACGGATAGGGGCCGCAACCCACGTTCAAGTAATCACATTTGCCTTGCACGCGCGAAAGCTGAAACCGGCGATTCCGAATCAGCGCTCCGACCATGTTCTGTACTTTCGAGTAGCTCCAGATCGACCGGCGTAGGGAAATCTTGGTATTCCGGAAATCCATAACAGTTCAGTATTACGTAACGGACCGGCGTGGCGAGCACAGGGCCAGGGAGAAGGTCGGTGTTCCCAGCCGGCATGACACTCCGCAATAGGAACCGGCTGGAGCACAAGTTGTGGTACATTTCGACGCGTTGCATCTTCATCAATAAAGGGAGAACAGGGCATAGGGAAGAATTATTTTTACTGGAAGAGAATGCCCCGGGTCGATTCACACGAATAGTTTGATGTGCACGAGCATGCGGGAGGGATACGAAACCAAGAGCGAGGGGGCTTTGTCGGACAACTGGCCCATGCTGACCAAACCGTTCGGGCGGGATGACCCTCGGGCGGTGGTCGAAAGCCTGCGTTTGCGCGGGGCGGGAGCTTCGGTCTGAAGATGGTGCGCATTGTTGTAGTCGATAGCGACGCGCACACGCTCGAGTTCCTCGAGAATGCGCTGGCCGGTGAGAACACCGAGGTAATGTGCTGCGAAACGCCCGACGAGGGCTGGGAAATGGTCCGAACGATACGTCCGGATATCGTAATTCTCGACCATCACCTTCCTTGCGTAACCGGGATGGATCTGCTCACCAGGATCACGAATTGGGATCCTGCCATCAACGTGATTCTGTTGAGCAGCGAATTCAATCCCGATCTGTCCGTGGAAGCAATCCAGGAGGGCTCGGCCGATTTTCTGACCAAGCCGATTGCGTTCGAGGAGCTGCATGAGAAGGTACAGCCGCTGATTGAAGCGGCCGAACGGCGCAAGGGCACCGGATCGCCCGAACAACAACTGCTCAAAGAGAGCCGGTATTGCGACATCATCGGGAACAGCACGGCAATGATCCAGACATTCGCGATGATCGCTCGCATTGCGCCGCATTTCCAGTCCGTGCTGGTGACCGGCCCGACCGGAAGCGGCAAGGAACTGGTTGCGCGGGCGCTTCATCGCATGTCGCCTGTGAAAGACAAGCCGCTGGTGGTTTGCAACTGCGCCGCGATCGTGGAGACGTTGTTCGAGAGCGAGCTGTTCGGTCACGTGCGCGGATCGTTCACGGGCGCAACCGCCGATCGGGAAGGTCTGTTTGAATTGGCCGACGGCGGCGCGCTGTTTCTCGATGAAATCGGCGAGTTGCCTCTGACCACGCAGGCGAAATTTCTGCGGGTGCTGCAGAATGGCGAAGTGCAGCGCGTGGGCTCGAACAGGGTTCGGAAGGTGAACGTGCGGGTGCTGGCGGCGACGCACCGTGATATTGCGCGAATGGTGCGTGAAAAGCAGTTCCGCGAGGATCTCTATTACAGATTGTCGATGCTCGAGATCCGGCTGCCTCCGCTTTCAGAACGTAAAGAAGATTTGCCGCTTCTGACCCGGCATTTCGTTGATCTTTACTCCCGCCGGACCGGTAAAGAGATCCGGGGCGTGACCCGCCGCGTCCAGACCCTGCTTTCGCGATATCACTGGCCGGGCAACGTGCGGGAACTCGAGAACGTTCTCGGGCACGCCTGCATCATGACGGACGGATCCATGATAGACGTGCACGATCTGCCCGAAAGGATACGCAACTCGGCCGGGGAGGACGATCAACGCGGCCCGCTGACGCTCGCTGAAGTCGAGCGGCGGCATGTCCGCTTCGTTTACGAGGAGGTCGCTGGGCGAAACAAGCTGCTTACAGCGGAGATCCTCGGGATCAGCCGGGCGACGCTGTACCGTATTTTGGGAGAGCAGCAGCCCGCGCCCAACCGGGTGATGGTTTCAGTGAAATAGACGCCCGCGGGAAGGTTCCGGGCGGCGCGGCCGTCCGAAACAGAAGCATGGAGCCGTTCACGATTAAATCGGAGCACCGAGCCGCGCATCGCGTCCTTCCAGAAGCGACAACGCCCAGAGGCAGTAACCCGAGTGCGGGCTCCAGTATTCGTTAGTGCGCCAATCGGCCGCGCTCTTCTGATTCAGAACGGGAAGGTCCTGCTCGTTTCCCGCAATACCATTCATAATCCCGCCGGGTATGAGGCCAGTGAATGGGGAAAACGCGGGGGGCTGATTAGAGCCGACACCTGTGGCGAGCGATGCGCCGAAAGGATTCGCGCCGAAGACCCATTCCAGATGCGCGTAAGAGAGATCCCGATACCTGGAGTCGCCAAACGCTGCTGCGGCAGCCGCGAAGAGAAGCGCATGTGACAGAAGGTGCGAGTTGAGACCGGAAAATCCGGCGTGGCCGGTAACGGGCATGAAGAACCGCCAGGAGTATCGGGACGAAAGACTGCGGTAGCGCTCGGCAGCTTTGGCTGAAGGCGCAACATCCAGGAACAGACCGAAGGGAAGAATTCCGTAGCCGGAAAAAGACGCCATGGGAACGGCGTACTCGTCGATGTACGTTCGAACGCGGCTGCGCCAGCGAATCGATTCGGACGGCAGCGAGACGCCGAGCGACTGTGACGCATGGAGCAGCGCGACCGCCGGGATGGCCGAGTGAACCGCGTCGCGTAAAGGCTCCGGATGTCCGGGCCACATCGTAAAAAAGCCGCGTACCGGCGTTCTCGCGCCTTCCGGAATTTCGACCTGCGTTGCCGCCAACCGGCTCGCGAGATCGCCCGCCTGACGGCATATGGTGGACGCTTTGGTGGCGGCGGCCAGTTCCGAACCTGCGATAACTGCCCAGGCGAGATCGGTGGTGTTGCTGATCTCTCGGAACGGCGCGGGCCGGCCGGCGCTCCAGCAGCGCAGAGCGGCATCCAGACATCGGCGAGCGTAAGGCGGATCGACGCGAGCGAACAGCCTGCTAGTAATACTTTCCGCGGCGATGAACATGGCCTGCACACCGGGACGTTTTTCGACATAGATCCAGCGATCGTCGGCCGTTCCGGGCTGATTGTCCGTCCAGTGATTGTCGCTGTTGTCTCCGTGAATACCGCCGCCCACATCAGCCCAGACGAGGCCATCGGCATCTTGCATTTTTAGGAAGAATGCATTGCCGTATTTGATTTCATCGAGCAGAGCGGAAGGATTCAGCGTTCCCGCTGCGGGCCGGCCGGCGCTGCCCGCGAGCGCGGCGAGGCCGAACAGGTTCATCAGCGTGGCATCCACCCATTTGCGAAGGTCGCCGGCATCGTGCCAGCCGCCGGTTACGTCCACATGTTCACCGGTATCGCGGCGGCGCGCATCGTCGAGATGGCATATGGGATGTGCGACCCGGTCACTTTGTCCGCAGCGCTGGCGGTGTGCGTAGCCCGCCAGCACCTGAAGAGTCCTCAACCACACGTCGGCTGCGGTGGTGAACGAGAACTCCGGTCCGCCCCCACCTGCGAGACGGACGGAGTAGCGGCCTTCGCCGTACAGACCGGGAATCGAAACGGAGCGAAAAGCCGGGTCGAGCGCGTTCGTGGCGCCATCGATCGTGAACTGTTTTAGCGGCTCGGGCGATCCTTCTCGTGAGAGTTCGAGCATCCGGCCCGGCCCGGAGTTCCTGATGAAAATCCGCTTCGGACAGTCAGGACGATATCCGGCATGCGAGCCGGTGACTAAGGAGTCAGGCCCAGGCGTCATGCTCAGAAGCGGAAGGCGCTGATCCGGGGTTTGGGCCGAGAGACCCATCCCCATGGCGGCTCCTGCGACCAGCCATTCCCGCCTGGTCGTTTTCAAATTCATGCGAAGCGCCACGGCTCAGAGAGGCTCATCCACGCGGACGCCATCGCGGCGTACGATGCGCGCTGGAACCCCCGTCACCACGCAATTCGGTGGAACATTTTTGACCACGACCGCGTTCGCGCCCACAATGACGTTGTCGCCCACGGTGATCGGACCGAGGACCTTGGCACCGTTCTTGATATGGACGTTGTTGCCGATGATCGGCGGGCGCGTTCTATCCGTCCAGCCGATCGCAGCGCATTGATTGATCGAGCAGTTGCTGCCGATGCGGTGGGCCGAGACGGCCGTCGCGTAACCATGCTGAATGAAGAATCCGGGACCAATCTCGACTGACGTGAGATGGAGCGTGGGCATCGGCTTGAACAATGCCCGCGCGATTATACACGCAGCCTCCCCGGCAATGCTGCCGCGGGAAATCCGGTAGTAATAGAGGCTGCGAAATTCGGGATAACGGCCGAGAAGAAACAATAGATCGGAGAAGAACCGGCAATCGCGGCCCTGAAGGGTTTTCACCCACTGCTCCACGTCTTTTTGAATCACGTCACGCTGTCTGCCTATGGGCAGCAACGCGAGGAGCGGTATCGAAAGAACCTTTCGCACTTTCCAGTAGAGTTCAACCAGCGATTCGCGCTTCCTTTTCCGTTCTGTAGCGGAATCGAAAGGGATGGTCTCGGTATGAACGAATGCCATGACTTACCTCGGAAAAACAGAATCGAGCAGCTCGGGGCGGCGCGCCGGATCGATCTGGCTCTCGTGAACACCTGCTCGAAGCACTTGTGAGTAAGCTTCGAACGTCCGGCTGATCATCTGTTCCACGCGGAAATGAGCCTCGAATCTTTTCCGTCCCTCGCGCCCGAACGACTCGCGAAGGCTTCGGTCCCGGATGAGCGCTGCGAGATGGCGGTGCAGGTCATCGGCGTCTCCGGGAGCCGCGAGCAGGCCGGTCAGGCCGTGGGTCACCAGCTCGGAGCAGCCGCCGACTCCGGAGCAAACAACGGGCAACCCGCCGCGCATCGCCTCCAGGATACTGATCGGCAGACTCTCGGAATTGCTACAGAGTACAAACAGATCGGACGCGGCGAGAAGTTCGGCCACATCGTCGCGGTTGCCCAGGAACCGAATACGCGCAGCGATGCCGAGATCGAGAGCTGTACGTCGGGCGTCCGGCTGCGCAGGCCCGTCGCCGACAAACACGCACTCCCAGTCCCCTTTGATGCCGGCGAGCGCCTGGAGCAGGAGGCAATGATCCTTTGGAGGCGCGAATCGGGCAACCATGATTATCTTCACCGGCCCGTCCTCTCGCGAGTGCGACGCGCGCCACGGCGAGTCGGGAATGCCGTTCCAAATCAGAAAGTGATTCCGGCTCGGCGCGACGCGCTCTCGGACCGCCATTTCATGGTTAAAACGTGAAACTTCGATGACGCTCTGGCCGGTAAGGCCGAGCGCCCGCTCGATCCAGACCGCGGCAGATCTCATCATCGCGGAATCCATGCCGGAAAAACTCCATGCATGCACGGTATAGATAGCTGGGATTCCCGTAGCCAAAGCGGCGCACCGTGCGAGCATCCCGGCTTTGGCGGTATGCGCATGAACCAGATCCGGCTGTTCTTCCCGGATCACGCGAATCAGCTCCCTCAACGCCCGGAAATCGCGCCGGGGCGAGATCGGATGAACGAAGTCCGGAATCACTCTGACCGGAATTCCGGCTGCCCGGGCTTGATCGCCGAGAAAGCCGTCTTCGCCGACGGCAAGCACAGGCGTGGCAAACCGCTGGCGCTCAATGAGCGTCCAAACGTGACTTTGTGCCCCGCCGCGCTCGGATTTCGTGATGAGGTACAGGACTTTCATAGGTCTTGATCCAGACTGCGGATCGCACGGGGGGCATTCCAAAGGCGCGGTATGCGAGAGGATCCGGCCAGACAGGATTCATACAGCCGCTCCCAGCGGGTGACAATGCGGCCGATTTCGAACTGTTCGAGGGCGCGGCGGCGCGCCGCATGCGCAAATTCGGTGCGCGTCGAATGCGGCAGTTGGAGCATTCGCGCCAGAGCTCCCGCGAGCGATTGAGGATCCCTTACCGGGACAACGAAGCCGGTTTCGCCATCGACCACAACCTCACCGCTCCCGCCGGCGTTCGTGACCACAGCGGGAAGGCCGGATGCGGCTGCTTCGAGCAGCACCACCGGCATACCCTCCATAGCCGATCCCATAACGAAAGCGTCCGCGGCATGGAACCAGTCGCGCACGTCCTGCCGCACGCCTAGGAGGCGGACGCGATCTTCCATTCCGTAATCGCGGATAAGATGCCTGATGTGCTCTTCAAGCGGACCGCCGCCGCCGATCAGCAGCGTCCAGGGACGGTCGCGCACCAACGAGAAGGCACGTAGCAGGTTCGGATAGTCCTTCTGGACTGCCATGCGGCCAATAGTTAGGAATAGGAACGTGTCATCTGTGATCCCGAGCGCCTCGCGCGCGGCAGCTCGATTCGGACCCGGCGGACAGAATTCGTCGCAATCGATACCGATGGGAATCACAGTAAGCCGGTGCGCCGGCGCGGCGCGGCGTTCGACGTAGCGGCGGAAGCCAGCCTCGCAGATGATGGTGGTTCTGTCTGTCAGCCGGTCAGTGAGTCCATAGATCAGTTCTTTGTGCCACGTGGGCCCTCCGCGCTGCGAGATTTCCCGGGTATTGTGGGCGGTGCATACCAGGGCGCGCATCTTCGTCACGCAGCGCGTAAGCCGGCAGAGCAGATTGGCGTGATACATGTGCGCGTGCACAACGTCCGGCCGTTCCCGGCGGATGAGATGGGCAAGACGGAAGATGGCGCGGGGGTCCGGGAGGCCGGGGGTCATGCCGAGTGAATGAACCGGTACGCCCATGGCGGCAAGGGTTTCGCGGTGGGCAGTGGGCTCCGTCATCGAGACGATGATGACGCTCCAGCCACGCGATTGAAGAATGCGCGCGAGCGTAACAATCTGCGTATCGGCGCCGCCGAATCCGAGCGAGCTGCTGACCATCAGCACCTTGCGAGACATGGCGCCTCCAGATCTTTCTTCTGTCGTTCCAGCCACGGGTTTAGTTCCTCTCAGTCGAGATTTGGTTCGCGAACGGCCGCGGCGACGAACGCGCGTCCGGCAAGCAGCCGCGAATACAAATAGAAGGTCTGCCTTCCGACCCGCGGCCAGGAGCGGGTGTCACGAACGAAGGCAAGGCCTGCGAGGCCTTTGGCCTGAAGTCCGCCGGCGCCCAGAGAAACGGCGTCTCGAATTACTTTTTCGACGGAGCCGGCCGACGCCGATTCTATGGGGACGCCGACATCGGCGCTCTCGAAAAGCTGGGCAAAACTGCCCTTGTTCGTCGCCAGAATCGGGCGGCCATTCCCAAGAGCAAGAAAGGCGACGCCGCTGTCCGAGGTCGCCGAAGCGTACGGCAGCAGCACGGCATGAGCGCCGGCCAAAAGCTTCGGAACATCGCCTTCGGCCACGAAACCTTCAATTACGGTGATGCCTGGCGCGTTTTCGGCGAGCATCTGTTTGCAGCGGTCCCAATAGGCGCGCTCGCGCGCGTTGGCGACGGCCCCGGCAATGACAAGCCGGACCTGTATTCCGGACGCGTTCACGCGCTGCACCGCTTCGATCGCCAGATGAATGCCCTTGTCTTCGCGAATCGAGCCGAAGAGAAGGAGCGTAACAGGGCCGGGGCCGGGAAAGGTGACTTCGGACGGGTCGAGCGCCGAGGATCCGTGCGGGATCACAGAAATGCGCGACGGATTTACCCTGAACGTTTTTGCAAGCAAAGCGGCGGCTTCCGGACTGTGAACGACTACGCCGTCGCTGAGGCGATAAGCAAGCCCTAGGCTGCTTTTCTCGATCCACCGAAGAAAGCCCGGCAGCAGCCACTTGTGAGGCACCGGATCGTGCGCGGTATACACAACGGTACGGCCCTGCCATTTCGCGGCCAGGAAATACGCGGTACCGACGGGAAAGTAGAGCGGAAACTGAAAGTGAATCAGATCGCAGGAAGGCGCGGCCCGGAGCTGGCGCACCAACAGACCGGCGGCGAAGCGGAGATTACGGCAGAGCCTGCGGATGAGGCTCGCCTCCTCCGTGCCTCTTCGGCCCGTGCAGACCATTCGCACACCGGATTGGGCGAGGTCGTCTCGCCAGGCGAAATTCTCGGGGCACAGTACGGAAACATGCGCGCCCGCGCCGGCCACCGCCCGGGCGATCGCCGCGACATACACCGCTGCGCCGGAGCAGGGCTCGGGCGTGTGGATCAGAACCCTTGGTTCGGCCGGAGTTGCGCACCGCTGAACCTTCATGAGAGTTCTCCAGAAACTTGTAGCGGGGGGACTATAAGCGGCACGGCGCGACGGGCGCGTCGCGCTTCAGGGCACCGGCAGAGGCCGCTGATCACGATCGCAATGAAAACTGCCGCAAGATAGTCGGTGACGTCCTCGCCATATCCGAACAGGCCCGGCACTTCGAAGGTGCCGCGGAATACCAGCAGGAAAAACGTGAAGAAGAGGGCGAATGCATTGCCCGGCGGAGTTGCCCGGTGGAACGCGAGCCGCCAGCAGCCGTGGAGCAACAGGCCCAGTAGGATCATGGCAGGGATAAAGCAGAGCAAACCGCCTTCGGAGAGCAGCGTGACGTACTCGCTGTGATAACCTCCGGAGCGCAGATCCGTAAGATGGGCGCTGCCCGGGTAATAGCCTGGAAGACGCGTGATGAGGTCATCGCGCCAGGACTCCGGACCGTGGCCAAATAAAGGGCTCTCGACGAATTTGGCCATCCCGACCGTCCACAGATCGTAACGGCCTTCAGTCACCGAGGACAGCAGTTCGGGGGGGGCGAGTTGAAATGCAAGGAAGGCCGCGATAGCGATCGCGCACAAAGCGGAATAAGCAGCGGTACGCCTCAGCAGGGAGCGGCTATGCAGAAGGTAGACGAGTACTGTAACGACCAGGCTCACCAACACCAGAGCAAGAGGCGCGCGCGATCCGGTCAGCGCGGAAGCCAGAACGGCAATGATTATTGCGGCGGCAAACTCGGCGCGGCGCGGTTTGCCGATGGAAAGCCGAAGGGCTGCAAGCAGTATAGTGGCGAATGCGAGCGGGTTGAGAGCGACGCCCGAGGAATGCTGTACATGCGTCTTGAGGATGCGAATCTGATCGTAGGTCGGAATCTTCAGTCCGGCGTAATGCAGATAAAGCACGATGACGAAGAAGAACGAAACTACACATGCAATGCCGAGCGCCGTCGAGAACGCCTTTCGCGTGCCCTCGTGCCGCAAAGGGCGGGCAAGAAAAACCGCTGCAGCATAGACCGGTAACACGCGCACCCAGTTGTGCATGCCGCGCGATACGTCATCACCCAACAACGCGGGCACGAGCAGCAGGCCTACCCACGTGAACAACGCGGCTGCGGACCGCAATTCGTCAGGAGGCGAGGTTTTGCCGAACCACAGAAGGGCGAGTAACTCCACGAGGGCGAGCACGAGCGCGCGCAGAGCAACCACGCCCAAATGAACGCTGTGGCCGAGCGCGAAAAAAGGCCAGTAGGCCGCAAGAATTAGCGGGAGACTGAATGCGATCGCACGCGAGAGCAGCGCAGCGTTCCATTCCTTGACCCTCATGCCGATACCCTCCGCTGCTCAGGCGCGGCAACTCCCCCCATGCGCCACAACGAAAAGCCGAGACACGTCTGCAGGTTGACCAGAAAGGCGGTTCCCTCTCCGATTACCGCGCACCAGATAATCCAGGGCGCGGCCAACTGATCCGCAAGCAAAAGGCGCAAAGAGTTCGTGAGCAGGTAACCGGCAAGCATGTTACGCGCGTACCCCGTTCCTTTCCCGACCGTGAACATGTAACGCGCCGCAACGGCGTTCAGTGAAAGCACAACGAAATACCCGAGCCATGCCGGAAGCATGTCCGATATTTCGCCAACCGCCTGACGGGTTACGCTGCCGCGCATATAGATCAGTTGGATCAGCGGAAGGCGAAAGACGCAGAGGACCGTAGCGAAAAGAATAGTGCACGCGGCCGTCCCGGAGACGTACTGCCGGATGAGACGACTGCGCCCTTCACCGGTCTGGGCGCAGAGGCGGGCCTGCATCAAAAGCGTGAGCGGTTGCGCCAGCAGGCTGAATCCGAGCATGCCGATGCGGTTGGCACAATTGTTCGCGGAGATTTTGCCTGCCCCGGCGTGCGCAAGGAAATACAGCATTACGAACTGGCTGGCCGAATAGACAATGGTTTCGAGCGAAGACGCGGACAACTGGCTGATGAAGCGCCGAAATGCGGCGAAGCGCCAAGGCGCCGTGACATTCACACGGGTTAAGAAATTCCGGTCGCTGCGCAGTATCGAGACGAGACCGTAAATCCCGACGGCCGAAAACCCGGCGGTCATGGAAATTGGAAGGCTGAGGTTCCCTCCGAGGCCGGCGAGAAAGAGGCCGATAAGAGAAAGCGTCATCACCAGGTACGGCAGCCCCGTCAACGTCATGGATCCGAGGCTCTTTCCGTGACTGAGCCAAATGGATGAGCAGATGCCGATGAAAACAATGGGCATAAAAGATGCCGCAAGTATCGACAGCGTGGCCATGGAGCGGGCGTTGACGGATATGGCGATGGTTCGCAGAATGGCCGGCCCGAAAGCGACCATGAGACCGGTCAGCGCCAGCGTGATGACAACCGAATACAACAGCAGCCCCGAAAGCCACGCATTCCCCCCCTCTTCTTTGCGGCCTTCGGCGTAAGCGGGGGTCATGGCGCGGCTGAACGCGCCAAACATATAGGTCGCCAGCGTCAGCGGAAACTGCTGGAGGCCGAAGTAGGTATCGGTGATCGGCGTAAGGCCGAAATGAGCCGTGATGAAGGTTTCGCGGGCAAAAGCGCCGATTTTGAAAAGCGCACCAGCCGCGAGCGTTATAGCGAGGGGCAGGATCTGCCTGCCCAGCGGAGACCGCAGGAGGCGCCGCATGGGAGATCTCCGGCCGTCAGGCGGCCTTCGATCGCGCCTCCTTCTTGTTGTGTCGATACGTATTCGCCTTTTCGAGCCCGGGCACCTCGTTCAGCACCATGCCGATAATGTTTGCTCTGGCTCTTCTGAGTTGCGCGTACGCAGCAGTAATGTCGGCCGAGACGGTGTAATTGGAGTCAGCCATTACGAGCACCGCGTCGGCCACGCCTGCCAGCGGCGCGGATTCGGACGCGGACAAGACCGGCGGCGCCATGACCAATACCAGGTCGAATTCGGCGAAGGCCGCTTCGAGGATCCGGCGCATGCGCCCCGGCACATGGTCCGGCATGTTATCCGCGGCCACACCGGCGGGCATGAGGAACAGATGTTCTCGGGCCACCTTCATCAGCGTGTCCTTCCATTCGATTTTTCCCAGGACCACGTCAGCTAAGCCGGACGAAGGCGTTTTCTCGAAGATGTGATGCAGCGAGGGATCCCGCAGGTCCGCATCGATCAGGAGGACTTTGTGACCGAGCAATGCGAATGACCACGCCAGATTGGCAATCACGATCGGGCCATTTTCGCTGGCGCGGGGTCCGGTGACCACCAGTGAGCGGAAAGGACGATCCAGCCTGGCGAACAAAATGGAGTTGCGCAGGATGCGGACCGACTCTTCGTAAAGCAGCAACAGATCGGTGCGGCTGGCTTTCGGCAGCTTGCCGACGACCGCGCGTCCACGCCGTTTGCGCAGGGCACCAGCGAGCCGAGGCATGGCGGCGATCAGTTCCACGTTCGGCAGCTTCTCGGCGTCCTGTGGAGTGCGGATGCGGCCATCAAGACTATCCAGGAAGACAACCCCGCCCAGCCCGATGATGAACGAAAAGACCAGCGCGGCGAGAACGTTCACGAGCATGTTGGGAGAAGCCGGCTTGGCGCTCGGCTTCGCCGGATCGACGACCTGCAGAATCGCTTCCTGCAATCCGCGGTTAATCACCTGCTCCCGCGTGATCCGCTCCAGATCGTCGTAAAGCTTCCGGTAATTCTCCGATTCCTCTTTCAGACGTTGATACTCGAACGCGCGGGCGGTGAGGCCGTCTACTTCGACCTTGGTTTTCGCAAGGAGATCGCCGGACATCTGCTCTCGCTCGAGCGTCTGGCGGTAATCGACGGCGGCACGCTCGATGGTGTCGTTCCGAATATGATCGAATTGCTGCTGCAGTTCATTCAGTTCGCCGCGCTGCTTCTGGATTTCGGGATGGTTCTCTCCGAAAACCGCCGAGATCCGCGCGAAATCACTTCGGGCCTGGTTGAGCCGGGTCATGGCGGCGTCCATCATCGCGCTCTGGTTTGTCACCTGAGCACCAGCGATCGTACCGGATTTGGTTGCGTCAAAAAGCGCTTCTTTGCGCAGGCGGTCCGACTGCGCCTCCGTGTAATCCGTGTTCAACGCAAGCAAGCGCGCCGATAAGGCGTTCACGTGTTGCTCGGGATCGACGAAACCCAACTCCCTCGCATAAGCGGCCAGCGACTCATCGACGCGATGATCTTTTGTTTCAGATCCCCAAGCTGCCGGTCAGCGACATTCAACACCGTCGAGTCGGACTGCTGTCTCGAGTCGAACGCATGCTGCAGATAGGAGGCGGCAATCGTGTTCGCGATGTCTGCAGCGAGCGCCGGTTCCGTAGCGCGATAACTGATGTGCAGGATCGAAGTGTTGGCCGGCCGCACCACCTTCAACTGTTTGAGCACGGTTTTTGCTTTTCGCAAACGATCGGTTTCCGAAGCGTCCATCCAGCGGAACCGATGCTCCATTTCAAGTAGGTGATATTTCTCGGCGACGGGCCGCAGAACGGGATCGGATTCGATCAATTCGATCTGCGTCGCCATGATCTGATCCATTTCGCTTGTGGACGGAGCATCGGCATCCTTGCCCAAAACGCCGCTCCCGCGGCGTTCGACATTAATGGCGACCGCGGATTCGAATAAAGGTGTCAGTAGGAGTGTCAAGCCGGCGGCGGCGGCCGCCGAACACGCCACGAAGATCGCCAGTTTCCACCACTGCCTTCCCAGGATGGCCAGGAAATTCTGAAGCGACGAGCCGGCCTGGCTGTCGGAAAGCTCAAAATTTGCCGGAGCCGGGAGCGGCGTAGGGCCACGAAGCGCCGTGGCCGTTTCCACAATCGGTTTGACTTCCGCGGACTCGCGGAAAAGATCGACTTTGCGTCTCTCCTCAAAGCCGTTCTTATCAATCTCGTTGTTCATTGATCAGGTTTATGGATTCCCGCCGGTTGCGCTCATTTATTGGATCTGCCGCCACATCACGACCGTCGTCGCAGCTCCGCTCAAGCCCGTGATTCGCTCGATGGCGCTCCCCGCGATACGCTTGCCGGTGTGGTCGGCGACATAGAAGATGTCGTCCGGCCGCAGCGGAACGTCAGGGCTGCGATGCTTGAGGATGTCGCGGAGCGGAACCGTGATTTCGACACGCTGGTTCGTTCCCGGGGCCAGGCGGTAAACGATTGCTTCGGGCCGCGAATAAGGCAAGAGGCCCTGACAAAGCCCTACCGCTTTCATGACGGAGAGACCATCCGCATCGGCGATCGGAAATGCTCCGGGCGCTTTGACGTTGCCGACCACGTAGATCCTGCGGCCGGCGCCACGCGGATCTGCTCGCCTCCATGCAGCGAAATGTTGAGCTGCGGATCAGAACCGTCGAACAGCCGTTTTGCCGAAATGTGCAATTCGGAGCCGGTTCCACCGGCGGCCACAGACGCGTCCTGCGGCTGGAGGACGACTATATCGTCACCGGCCTCAGGGCTGAGGCCGTCGCACTTGGCGAGAGCGTCGAGCAGGTGCGTTTCGCCCAACGCCTGAATCGTCATCGGGTGTTTCACCGCGCCCGAGATCTGAACGGGGCGGCTGCGGTACTCCTCGACGGCGACGGAGACAACGGGATCGACCAGAAGCTTTGCCTCGCGAAGAGATCGCGCAATTACCTTCTCCACCTCCGGGGGCGTGAGTCCCGCAACCGCAACACCGTGGTCGAATACCGGAATCGAGATCGTTCCATCGCGCGTGATGCGGTAAGTCCGGCTGATATCCGGATAGCTCGCCACATAAACCGCGATCAGATCGCCCGGAGCGACCGGCTCCAACGAGATGTTCACGCTTCGGAGCAAACCAGTGTTATCAGCACCGCCGCCAGGAGCCTGAGCAGCCGGATCCTGAGGCGCGGAAAACAGCGCGCCACAGACAAATAGAAGCAAGAAGGGGCTTCGGAACAGCATTGTCGGATTTCGTCAGTCTGGTCTATAAAAGACGGCCCTAAGGCGCCGCCGGTGAATAGTTGGTACGCGGAGCCGTCGCGAACCGTTGTTCAATCTCGGCTGGAGGCGGCACGGAACGCGGCCCCTCCTGTTCGAAATAGCGCTTCAGCCGCAGAAACCTGCTTTCAAAGCAATGCCACGAGATCCACGCCGCGGCGCTGGTCGTTGCGAGCACGATAACGAAGTAACAAGCGACCGGGGCCGCCTGTGGGGCGCGGAAAAACGGGAAGCGATCTGCCACCGCCCGCACTCCCTGAGCGACCGGCCAATGGAAGATGTAGATTGCATAACTGTACTTTCCGAACCATCGCGCCGGAGCGGTGCAGAGCAGACCGGGCAGACGGCGGCCCGCGGCACCGGTTGCGATAGCGAACATCACAGCCGCGAACAGGATACCGAGGACGGAATAACCGGCTACAACCATGGTTGGCCCTTCAAAAGGTAGAAAGCCGTAGGGGTAGCCGAAAGCCCCTAGCGCTATGACCGCCGCGAATGCGATATACGGGATCAGGGTGCTCAGACGAGACCGCACCCGGGCATCTCGCAACGCGATCGCCGCAATTGCGCCAAACAGTAGAGTGTCGATTCTCGTGAACGTGTACTGTCGGAGCGCCCATGTGCTCGAACCGTGCAGCAGCATAACAAGGCGTAGTATCGGCAAAAAGGCGCAGATGGTTGCGCAGATCGCCAGCAGCTTCCGGCGGCTCGTCAGATATACGACCAGCGGCCAGGCCAGGTAAAACTGTTCCTCCACCGCGAGCGACCAGAAATGGCCGAACCCGGGCAGAGTGTGTGGCTCCCGGGCCTGAAGATAGTTGGCCATGTACGCCCATAACCAGACCTGTCGCTCGAGCAGGCGAGAGTACATCATGGGCAGCCTTGTAAGCCCGATAGCGGCTGGAACAATCAGCAGACTCACCGCGAGCACCGCATAATAGAGCGGGAAAATGCGCAGTGTTCGCCGGGCATAGAAGTTGACAAAATAATGCGGGGACTCGCGCGAATCAAGCAGAATGCCTGTAATCAGGAAGCCGGAAAGAACGAAAAAGAGATCGACGCCGATCCACGATGATTCCTGAATCGCCGCCCAAACCGAGGTCCACCAGGAGTGATTCGGTGTAATACGCAGCGTATGGAAGCAAACGACCGCCAGAACCGCCAGCCCGCGCAGGCCGTCGAACGACGGGACGCGAGCGGACGACAGCCGAGGCTCCGCGGCCATTGTGTTTCCAGGGCGAGCAGGAACCACGACTAGTAAGCTCCTGCCGCGTCCACGATGCATCGGATGGTTCGAAAGACTATGTTGACATCAAGCGTCGCGGACCAGCGCGAGACGTACTCCTGGTCAAGCTGTACCCGGCGTTCGTAACCGGTATCGTTGCGGCCGGAAACCTGCCACAACCCCGTTACTCCGGGACGAACGGCGCAATAGGCATTCCATGCCCGGCGGTACAGGGGAATTTCCGCGCTCACGATTGGCCGCGGGCCGACCACGCTCATCTCGCCTGCGAGGACATTCCAGAATTGGGGCAGTTCATCCAGGCTGGATCTACGGAGGAATCGGCCGACTTTCGTTACGCGGGGGTCGGCGCGCAGCTTGCGGTCTTTCTGCCATTCAGCCCGTGCCGCGGGATCTCGTTCCAGGAGGTCATTGAGAACGGCTTCGGCGTCCGGCCGCATGGTGCGGAACTTGACGATCCGGAACTCCTTTCCACCTTTGCCGAGCCGGCGTTGCCGGAATAAGACTGGACCCGGCGAATCGATCAGAATCGCTATGACGCAAAATAACAGAACGGGAGAGAGTAGAATCAGCGCCGCGCCGGAGAACGCAACATCAAACAGGCGCTTGCCCAAGCGGAAAGAGATACTTCGAAGCACGCCGGCATCGAGCTGCGGCCCGTAATGATCGGCATTCGCGCTGTGCGCGTATGCTGACGCGTTAACCGCGTCATTCAGGTTGAGAAGGCTGGCCCTCTGCAGTTCGGCATCAGATGAGACGTGCGCGAGGGATTCGGTAATAGCCGCCGGGTTTGCAGCCGATAACGCATTGGCCGCAAAGCAGGCGCTAATTGTCCGAAGATCCTCGGCGGCGTCGCGATCGACGCTGGGCACATTTAATGCCGGAATCGCTTCGGGCGACTTCAGCGATTCCACTTCCGGTAGTGACGAGACGACCTCCAAGTCAATCCTCCTATGGCAGATCGGCCGCGTATTTAAATTGCCGCGGCTCTGTGACTGTTCCCACGTAGTCCTGCGCGCTTGTAAGCGCAGTTGTTAATGATGAGTGGGGTATGGACGACGGCCTTGTCTGGAGATGATCCGGCCGCCTGCGTCGAGTTTGCCGGGTCGGCTACCCGGGACGCAGCAACGCTACGGCTGCGAGGACGGTCCGCCGGTGGCCGGCCGCCCCCCTCTTCCACTTACCTGAATGCATGCGCCGGGCCATAAATAAGGCTCCAAGAGCCCGTGCTATGGCCACTCTGGGCAACGATCAACAAAAGCAGGCAATTCAATAACTTCTGGGTTAGATACCGGGGGTGATAAAACTAGCGGTAGGTAGGTATATCAGGTGACCTGCTTATTGTACTTGTCTATTTCTGAGAATCATGTCTCAGGCTTAGCCATCGACGGTTAAGCCCCTTTCCCGCCCCGTAGCTTACCCCAACTTCGCCAGCGCCGTTTCTACACTTTGGCGCACTTCGGTGGAAGGCTTCTTGGAGAGGGCATTTTGCAGTTCTGTTTTGGCTGTTATCTTGTCCCCCTTCTGTAGGAGGGCCATGGCGAGATGGTAATGGAAAGTGGGATTATCCGGGTTGGCTTGCGTCAGGCCGCGGAACACCTGAAGAGCGCTGTCGTTGAGGTTTTGTTTTAAATAGATCCACCCCAGCGTGTCGTTAAAGCGTGGCTGTTTGGAGTCCATTTGCAGGGCTTTGCGGGCGAGCTTTAAGGCTTCCTCGAGACTGCCGCCGGTATCCGCCAGGAGAAATGCAACATTGTTCAGAATCACGGCATTATTGGGAATCAACTTCAGCACGTCCTGATATTTCCCGAGGGCCTGGGAGGTTTGACCTTTAAGTGAGAACAGTTCCGCCTCCGCGACTACCGGAGTCGGATCTTTAGGGGCTAGCGAGGAGGCTTTTTGGAGATGGGAGAGCGCGTTCGAATAGTCACCCTTCAGACGGTAAGCATTCCCCAAACCTAAGTAAAGCTGTTCGGACTGCGGATTCGTCTTTGCCAGGCGTTGAAACTGTTCGATAGCCAGATCATATTGCCGCGCCATGAGCGCCGTAGAACCGAGTAGATAGCGGAGTTGATCATTCTGAGGCGACTGTTTGACCTGCTGTTGGACCAAAGCTACGGCTTTATCGAGTTCTCCCTCCGCCGCTAACGTCTGTGCCAAACCCGAGAGGGGACGTACATCATTAGAGGGTTGCGAAGCCAGGTTTCGGAAATGCTCCTCGGCGGCTTTGAAGTGTTTGTCGTGTAACTCTAGCGCGCCAAGCTGCAACTGCACTTCCCGATCCTGCGGATTAGACTTTTCCAACGCCGCCAATTCCTTACGCCCGTCGCCGGGGTTGCCGGCGTTGACCAGACTGATGGCTCGTAACACGCGAACTCGTGTCAGGTTAGGGTTGATTGTGAGGATCTCATTGGCGTATCGCAAGCTGGTTTGGTAGTCGCCTTTGAGCTCGCCCATTTCGGCTAATAGTAAGCGCGGTTCGATGAAGTTTGGATTGTCCTTAATGGCCTCTAAAAATTCAGGCCGGGCTTTTTCAGAGTCGCCTTTGGCGATGAATGCGCGGCCCAGATTGTAGCGTAGATTGGCGCTCTTGGGGTTCTTCGTGGTGAGCGGCTGTAAAAGGGAGACTGCCTTGGTGATGTTCTCCGGCTTGCGGGTGGATATGAGCCATGAGGCTTTAATGATTGCGGCGCCTTCATCATCAGGCTTTTCTTTGAGAATCTGATCTGCGGTCTGCTGCGCTTGCTCCGGTTTTCCCTGAACCAGCCAGGTCTGGGTAATTCTGTTGAGGTAACCGACTTTTTGCGTGACATCGTGCTTAGCGGTGCTGGTCTGAACCCCTGCCTCGTACTGTTTACGCGCTTCGTCCCAGCGCTGCATCCGGCTATAGAAGTCGCCTACTTGAAGCGGGGCTTGAGGAAAGTCTTTGGGATCATCCAATATCTGCTGCAAAACGGTTTTCATGTCGGCTTCCCGGGAAGTGCCGGCATAGAATCGTGCCAGTTCCAGGCGGGTTACGGTATCGAGGGGAATGTTCGCAGCTTTCGCTTTGAGGATTCTCTCAGCTCCGGCGAAATCGTTCATCCCCAGTCTGCGCCGGTAGAGGAGGTCGTACATAGGTCCGTAGGTCTTGTTCTTATCTATTAACGTCTCGGCCAGCTCTTCGGCCTCTTTGCCCCTGCCTGCCTGGAATAGGACTTGGGTCAATCCCAGAATCACTTCGGGTTGCATTGGCTTGACAGCATTGGCCCGGCGGTAGAAAGACTCCGCCAAATCGATTTTCTTTCCTGCCGCGGCCAAATGTCCCTTCAGCCGAAGCGCGTCGTAGGATTTAGGATTTTTCGCGAGCAATTGATCGGTAAGCAATGTTGCTTGATCATAGGGTGCCTGTGAATGCCGGGGATCGATCAGGTATAACGAAAAACTGAGGTCGGCCAGGCTTGCTTTTGCCTCGTCGTTGTCGGGCATCAGCCTTACGGTAGCCCCAAGCGTTTGGTAGGCATCCAATAGTTTCCCTTCCTTGAGTTGTGTCAACCCGAGTTGATAATAGGCTTTACCTAGGGAGGGGTTCTTTTGAATGGCTTTTCGGTAGTTTAATTCTGCGTCTGGGTATTTGCGCTGGGCAACGAACTGGTCGCCCTTGTTTACGTAATAGTCGGCATTGCGGCTGCAGGCTCCCGTGAACAGAACGAGCGCCAGGGTTAACGGGAGGGCGACTCTGGACATTTTCCTTATTATGCAGGGCAATTCCTGATTTTGTATCGAGTACTAGGACAGTTTGCGAGTCGGATCTAGTCCGCTAAAACTCATGTTTTGGAACTTTTGGGCCAATCTGTGGCATTTCCCAACAAGACTGGTTGGGAATTATTGGCGATAGTTTACAACCAGGCAGGAACCGATAAGATGAGCAGCGACGTACTAGAGGATTTTATTACTGGTTAGGTCTTGCGGCGGTAAGCCCGAGGGGCTAATTTGGTGACACTGGTACCGGCTGCCGTTATCGAGGACACTTGCAGATCTGGATGATAGCGCCATGCCCGTATGACCGCAATCATGGGGGCGTTCAGAAGTCCGCGCAAGTCGCATGGGAGGGTATTGCATCTTCTCCGCTCATTGAGCATGCGCAACTGTTGTGTTACGGAGCTGGCTGCGATGCCCGGAGCGGCGGCTGTGGCGGCTCAGTAAGGCTCTGTAGCAGGTCGAAGCTGGGCGCTATACGGTCCGCGTTTGCTCTCAACCGGCCGGTCGATCTGATTCTGTTTTGGCATGCGGGTATGCTGAAGCTGCTGCCGTTTTTGCGGCCGGGACGGGCGCGTGTGGTGCTGTTTGTTCACGGCATTGAGTCCTGGAAGCCGCTCGGTACAGTTTTCGGTGACTCTCTGGCGAGAGTGGAAACGCTGTTGTGCGGAACCCGTTTTAGTCTGGCGAAATGCGTTCAGGCCAACCCTGTATGGGCGCGAACGCCGGCGCGGATTATTCCTCTGGGTGTGGATGTGGAGGATGTGTCGCCGGTTCCGCCCGATGGCCCGCCGGCGGCTCTGATTATCAGCCGGATGATGCGTTCGGAGGATTATAAGGGACATCGCCAGTTAATTGAAGCTTGGCCGCGTGTGGTGGAAAGGATACCTCGGGCCGAGCTTTGGATTGCCGGTACCGGGGATCTCGAGCCGGAGCTGGCATCCTTAGCCTTCTCCCGGAGCGGCAAATCAATCCGTTTCTATGGTTCTGTGTCCGAGGAAGTGAAGCTGGACCTTCTGCGGCGCTGCCGATGCTTTGTGATGCCGAGCGCGTATGAGGGCTTTGGACTCGTTTATCTGGAAGCAATGCGTTTGGGTAGACCCTCCTTGGTTCATACGATTGGTGCCGGCAGAGAAGTAATCGACCCTCCAGAGCTGGGATTGGCGGTAAACCCTGATAATTCGGATGACATGGTGGAAACGTTAATGCGGCTGTTGCAGAGCGGTCCGGAGTGGGATTCCTGGTCCACCCGTGCGCGTGAACGTTATGCTGCTTGTTTTACAGCCCGCAAGTTTCAAGATCGTGTGATCGACGCCTGTCTGAATGGGGTGGGAGTAAGGCGTTGAGCAGTCAGCCTTAATTGGAAGGGTTTGACGGTTAAAGAAAGGTTAAATAAAAGGTTAAAAGGATAAGAGCTTGCAATGTATTGTATTTGCGAGACTTAATGCTGTTACTCGCCACCTATACCTACCGTCGTGCGAGAGGTGCCAGCTAAACCTACCGAGATTTTGGGGACCCGCCAACTAAACCTACCGGTCTTTCTGAGGAAAAGCTGTGGGGAATCTGTCAACCGCCAGCTAAACCTACCGAGATTTTAAGGACCCGCCAGCTAAACCTACCGCATCAGCACCGAAATAAAGGTCTGCTGCCAGCTAAACCTACCGAGACTCGCCAGCTAAACCTACCGCGTTTTCGCCGAACCCGCCAGCTAAACCTACCGGAATGGGAATAAAGAAAGCTGCCGCGTGGCCATTCCCGCCACCTAAACCTACCGGGTCGGCACGAGTAGCGGGGGCTGCCGCCAGCTAAACCTACCGGATCAGCGCAGGACAATAGAGGGACTTGCCGCCGGCTAAACCTACCGTGATTTGCCGGTGGGACCGAGCAGATTGGCGGGCGACCCGCCACCTAAACCTACCGAGTTCTTTTGCTGCCCGAGAGTAATGCGTTTATTGGCAGCCTTAGTTTCCCGGACGAAATCGAAGGACGGCCATATCTTGAATATGACGTCGAGAAGCTTGTTTCGGGGGCCGGCCACGTCTCTGCGCTCGTAGGAGAGGAGAACCCTGCATTTCTGGAGATCATCGAAAGCCGTGTCCAGCGCAGCTATAGCGGCCCGTTCGCGCGTATAGCCATTTAACAAACCGCTGTCGCGCTTAATAGTGGTGTAGCGCATCTCAAAAGGTTTGGTAGGTTCGGCGAAGGTATACTTCAGGACGAGTTGTTTGTGCAGCCAGCGCGCAAGCTGCGTATTGTGGCTCATCATCAAGTGATAGTTGAACTGTCGGTATGTGACCTTATCGATACTGCCGGTGACAAACGGGTGGAATTGAACGGCCCATTTAGCTCTCGGGTCATCTTTGAGACGGCTGCGTGACACGGCAACAACGGAAGGGAGATAAGGCGACCGGACGAGCACTTCACCCTTATCGTGGTCATGACTGGTAATTTCAATAATGGCGCTGGACATAATATCGAGCGCCAGGCGCACCTCCTGATAGGAGCGCGCGTGACCGCGGCTTTTCAGTTCCTCCCGCAATTCGTAAAGACTGAACACGACGCCGCTGCGGTAGTTAGGCTTGTCGAAGAAGCCGGATTGCTGGTTAGCCGCGAGCTTTCGGAGAGCATCTTCGACGAGCTCCTCGTTGGCGCTGGGGTAATAGTCACGCTCCTCGCCGTCTAAGTCCTGAACGCGGGCCGGTGAGATAGTGCAGGTATAAGTACGGCCTCTGTATTGGCAAGTGGAGGTGTACTTTTTGAGGGTTGTGTCGTTCCTGCGGGCCTTATTCATAGCTTGGCGGCTAAAAGTGTAGCGAGGGATGTTGTCCCAGAGGTCGATGGCGTTGGAGAGGTGGTCGCGTTCTTCTTCCTTGTTATGGATGAACTCTTGAAAGAGATTGAGCTGAGGGTTTTGAAATTCGGATTCGGTAGGAATAGGTGGCGGGTGGCCCGGCGTCTCTTTAGGCGTGATAGATGATAGTTGGTCCTTGAGCAAGTCCCCTATTTTGTCCAGGCGGCCGGCAGCACGCTTTGGCATTAGGTATGAATCCCTTGTCGCACGGTGGACTCCGGTTTGGAAGTATTCAGGGGTTAGCATAACCGACCTGAAACAAAGGAGCAAGTAACGCGGCCGAGCCGCAGCCGAGGCCTTCCGGCAGTTTACAGCTTGTTGGTGAGTACCTGAATTGTAATTGTCGAAGTGATTATCTATCCCGAGGGGATCGCAGCGCGGACATCATGCTGTCCTGCCATGACTGTTCGGAAAGTGCTTTAACCGCTTAAGCCCATCCCCGGAGCCTGTACCACAGCAGCCCGAGGGTTTCGTGAAGAGTAAGTTCATTACCGCGAACTGCTTTCCAACTGGGCATCCATTCCTCTTGGAGGGGCCCCCATTCCCGGTAAGAAGATGGCGCCGGTATGATCGTAAAATTGAGTTTCCGAAAGCATGCTGCGGCACGAACCATGCTTCGGGCGTCAACCACCAGGACCACGCTGGAAATTCCGTATTTTCGTAACACTCGGGCGCTGTATAGAGCATTCTCATGAGTATTGTGAGAATGTTCTTCCGTCCAGATCATTTTGTCCGGCACGCCGGAACGCAAAAGGGAATCCCGCATGGTTGCGGCGTAAGCCGGTCCTCCCTCTAAGGCCGGTCCGCCGCTCGCGAGTACAGGCAAAGCCTGCTTATGGCTATAAATCCAGGCCGCATATTCGCAACGGCGATAGGTCTCCAGATCCGGTAAAGAATAAGGCCTTTCGAAATGCGGCGGATCCACGGCGGCTGAGAGTACGACGATGGCCTGCGCGGGAGTGGGTTGATAGGGCCGGACGGGATACCAGATTTCCAAAGGCCGCGAAAGCAGCCATTCCACAGGAGGCCAGCCAACCAGAAAGAGACCGGCTAGGAATAGAACGCGCAGCCAAGCCCTCTTTGAGGGGTAAACAGCGCTTATAAGTGCAATGACCAGGAATAAGAATAGGAGCGGCTCTGTGTAGGTCAACTGCGGCATAGCAAAGCGACAAGTGTAATGGGGTGGCGGCACTTGCTCGCCAAGTTTTAAAAACAGTTTGGGAACAGAGCCGGTTCCAAATTACAGGCCGCGGCGCCGGTACGGCCTAATCTCAGTTGTAGCCGGAGGTCTCTAATTGAGCTTCGAGAACGGTCTCGCAATCGGCAGAACGGCTGGAACCGTTCTCAACGACGGTTGTGTATCTCCGTTTCAAAGCCTGCTGTAAGCTTCCCAGATTACGGAACGAGTGCTGCAGGGGGCAGAACAGGTTGTAGTGGAGTATTAGCCACAGCGCTTGAATCCCATCCTTCAGTCCGATTTTCTTGCCCTCTTCGTATGTCCGGCCGTAATAGCTGATGGGAACTTCATATACTATGCAGCCGAGCTTGGCTATCTTTGCGGTCACTTCGATTTCGAAACCAAAACCACTGGAAGTGATCACCAGGTTACGGATGATTTCTCCGCGAAAGGCCTTGTACCCAGTCTCCACGTCCGTCATATTGACGTTGGTGAAAAGATTGGAAAAGAACGTCAGGAACCGGTTGGCCACGAAATGATAGAAGTACAGGACGCGGGCTGCCTTACGAACCAGAAAGCGGGAGCCGTAGACCACGTCCGCTTGCCCGGTGAGAATGGGCTCCACCAACTCGGGGATTTCAGCAGGGTCGTACTCCAAATCCGCGTCCTGGACCAGGACGATGTCGCCTTGCGTTGCCGCCAAGCCGGTTTTTAAAGCGGCTGTCTTACCTTGATTTTGCGTATGCCTCACAATGCGCAATGGCGGCCATGCCGATTGTAGAGACTCAGCCACACGTAACGTCCCGTCTGTGGAGCAATCGTCGACTACGATGACTTCAAGAATGCCGGGTATCCGGCGTAGCTTTTGAATTACCTGAGCTAAGGAGTGTTCCTCATTGTAAGCCGGAACAACTACAGAAATACAGGGTGTCTGCATCCGCGTATTCATAAATGGACACCCTTAGTGAGCACGCCGAGGTCCAGCATCATCTAAGCAAACGTTTAGATGATCCGGCCGGCGTATCAGGTCTCAGATATCAGAATTTATGGGAGCTTTAGTTCGCGAAACAATCAGACTCTCTGGCCGGATGCAACGGCTTTGGAAACTTCGCTCAGCGAATCTGAAAAGGGGGAAATAACCTTGTCTTCAATGCCAAGCTTTTTCATCTTGTACAGGAGCGCTTTATAGTCGATCTTCAGCAGCAAGGCAGCCTGCTTCCGGTTCCAGCGGGTAGAGTTGAGCGCAGCCAGGATAGCCTCGGTTTCAGCCTGTTGCTTGACGAGGGTCACTTGCTCCAAAATCGGGGTCTCGACCGCCTGGGTAGCGGGAACAGGTTCAGGCCCGGGGCTCGAAACGGCAGGCATGGCCGCTAGGACCGGCCTGCGCACCGCTTTCGCCTGCAGTTCCCGGGCAATCCCGTCGGGATCACGGAGTACGATCAGCCGGCGCATGATATTCTCCAGCTCCCGAACGTTTCCAGGCCAAGGATAATTGAGCATAGCGTGTTCCAGGCTTGGCGTCAGCCGCGGTATCGGTTTCGATCCGGTGAAGTGCTTATGCAAAAGATGCTGCGCGAGCGGCAGAATATCCTCCTTACGTTCCCGTATAGGGGGTAAGTGGATGTTGATGACGTTCAGCCGGTAATACAGGTCCTCCCGAAAAGAGCGTTCGCTGATGGCCATTTCAAGATCGCGGTGCGTAGCGGCCATCACCCGGACATCGACTTTAATGGTTTCCTTCCCGCCAATTCGCTGAAATTCCCGGTCCTGAAGCACCTGCAGAAGTTTGGCCTGAAGCCGCACATCCATGTCGGCGATTTCATCCAGAAAAATCGTTCCGCCTTCGGCGGCTTCAAACATCCCCACTTTTTTCTGGAACGCTCCGGTGAAGGCGCCCCGTTCATACCCGAACAGCTCGCTTTCGACCAGTTCCGAAGGGAGCGCCGCGCAGTTCAGCTTTAAAAAGATATTCTCGGCGCGCGGCGAGTGCGCATGTAATTCGCGTGCCAGCACCTCTTTACCCGCGCCGGTTTCCCCCTGAATCAGTACGGGCGCCTCGGAAGATCCAATGTTTTCCACCAAAGCCAGAATCTCCTGCATTCGCGGATTCAAACTGGCGAAAGTCTTGGTCTTACTCACCGCGGAGCTTGGCGGAGATACCGGCTCCGCCGGCATTGCGGCGCTCTCGAGCGCCTTGCTGATCGCCGTACGCAGGTCCTCGTGAGCCACAGGCTTACATAAAAAGTCGCAGGCCCCGGTTTTCATCGCCGCCACTATATTTAAAGTAGACGCCGCACCCGAGACGATAATCACCGGCAATGTAGGCCGCATCCGCCGAATCTCCCGCAAGGTATCCATGCCGTCGCGCTGCGGCATCATGAGATCCAACAGTACAGCGGAAATATCTTTTTGCGAAGAGGTGAGAATAGAGAGGATTTCGTCTCCGTCCTGGGCCAGTTCCACGGAATACCCCAGGCACTTTAACGCCATTTCCAGGTAAGCTCTAACCTCCAGTTCATCTTCCCCGACCAGGATCGTGGCACCGTTGTTTTGAGCTTTCATACTATCGACTCTCCATTAATGCTTCTAGCTGATGAATGGCCTCTACCTGGATCGTTTGAACCGGAAGCACGAACGAGAACCGGGGACCCGCTTCTGTATTCTCGGCCCAGATCCGGCCATGGTGAAGTTTCG
>Ga0213875_10000302_pt1 | contig 47168 bp, 34 predicted proteins | sample BarmaccomBMRX_R8_FD_160105 | JGI IMG/M metagenome (GOLD analysis project Ga0213875, IMG submission 160105) | Root-associated microbial communities from Barbacenia macrantha in rupestrian grasslands, the National Park of Serra do Cipo, Brazil - RX_R8 | ecosystem: Host-associated > Plants > Roots...
ATCTACCGGCTGCCCGGCCGGGAGCTGATCACCCGCAGCTACACGGTGTGCCGAGGCTGCCAGCATTACCGGGAGGGCGGCGACGACCTCGAGCCGGCCTGCACCGCGTGCGGCCGGCCGGCCGACGGCCCGGTTCGCGAGTACTGTGTCCCGGAGTTCGGTTTCGTCGCCGACCCGCGCACCGCCAGGCCCGGCAACGTCCCGCCGCAACGCTCCTGGAACGGCGCCGTCCACGTGGTGTCGCTGGGCACCGAGCTCGCCGAGACACGCTGGCAGGCCGGGACCGGGGCGGTCGCCTGGTGCCAGTCGGGCACCCGCGGCCGGCTGGTCTCCCTTGCCGAGGGGCCCGGCGGCAGCGGCTTCCTGATCTGCGACTGGTGTGGCTGGGGTGGCCCCAACCACGGCCGTGCGCCCCGGTCCCATGTCGACCCGCTTCGCGGAAAGCCGTGCACCGGCCCGCTGCGCTGGCGATCGCTGGCGCACAGCTACGAGACCGACATCCTGCGCCTGAGGCTGGACGCCCCCGGGCTGGACACCCGCGCGCAGTGGCACACGGCGCTGTACGCGCTGCTGGAGGGGGCGGCCGAGGGCCTGGAGATCAGCCGCGGTGACATAGGCGGAGTGGTCCACGCGGGCGCCGACGGCAGCAGCGGCCTGGTGCTGTTCGACACCGTGCCCGGCGGAGCCGGCAGCGTGCCGCGGATCGCGAACGCCCTCGACGAGGCCGTCGCGGCCGCGCTGCGCCGGGTCGGCTCGTGCGACTGCGGCCTGGAGACCTCCTGCTACGGGTGCCTTCGCACGCCCGGCAACGAACGCCACCACGAGGACCTGAGCCGCGGCGCCGCGCTGACCGTCCTGCGGTCACTCAGCGGGCTGCGGCTGGCCGCGCGGGCGTGATGGGTGCCGCCCGGCGTGTCACCACCGTCCGTTCGGAAATTCAAAAATATTCAGCCGAACGGGCGGTGGTATCTCACCAGCCCCGGCCCCGCCCCGGCCCGGCGGCCGGCGGCCCGCCGTAATCCCGGAGATTGTCATAGGCCGGCGGTATGGTCTGGTGTCGTGCAAGTCGTCGATGTGGCCAATCCGCAGGCCGCCGGTCCCGAGGGCAGCGCGTCCGCCGGCGCCTTCGGCATCGACGCGTTCACCCTGGACGACCGGCTGCGCCTGTTCCACTTCGCGGCGGCGGAGAAGCGGCACGAGTACCTCTGGCTGCTGCGCGCCCTCGATCGCGCCCGGGCCAATTACCAGGTGCTGATGCACGCCTCCGACGCCGGCGCCATGCTCGGCGCCCTCGCCGCGGAGCATGCCGAGGCAGGCACGGTTGGCGATGTGCAGGCACTTCTCGACGCGCTGGCCGAGTGGCAGGTGCTGGACCGTTCCTACGACGGCGCCCGCGCCGCCAACCTGGCCGAATACCGCAACCGGCATTACATCTACCAGTTCACCCAGGCGGGATACCGCGCCTACCGGGCGGTGGAGGACGTGCTCGGCGCCAGCATCGAGGACGCGCAACTGTCCCGGCTGGTCTTCCCGGACATCCTGGCCGACCTGGTCACGCTCGCGGAGGCCGTGAGAACGGGCGATGCCGCGGAGGCGTACCGGAAGCTGTCCCGGCTGGACGGAGTGCTGGCGGACATGGCGCAGCGCGCCGCCCGGTTCTACCTGATGCTGGGCGACCTCGCGCGAACCAATGACACCCGGCCGGAGGTCTTTCTCTCGCACAAGGACGCGCTGCTCACCCACATGCGTGAGTTTCACTCCGAACTGTCGCGGTACTCTCCCCTGCTCGCGGACGCCGTCGCGGAGGTCAGCGACTTGGGCGCCGACCGGATCGCCGCGCTGGCCGCCGAGGCGGATGAGCGGCTCTTCCGCACCCCCGCCGAGCGCGTCACCGACTGGCGGCACCGCTGGGGCGGGCTGGTGCAGTGGTTCGGTGCCAGCGCCCGCAGCGAGGCGGAACGGCTGCAGGACGCCACGATCACCGGGATCGCCAACGTCACCGCGCTGCTGCGGCGGGTCACCGAGTCCCGCCGCGGCGGGGTCAGCCGGGAGAGCCAGCTGCGCCACCTCGCGCAATGGTTCGCCAGCGTCCCCGCCGACGCCGACGCGCACGCCCTGTTCCAGGCGGTGTTCGGGCTTGGCGCGCCGCGGCACGTGTCGGCCGGGTATGACGACCCGGACCTGATCCCGGCCCGGCTGTCGTGGTGGGACGCCGAGCCGGTGGCGCTGTCCCGCACCCTGGTGCGCACCGGAAGAGCCCAGTCGCTGCACGGCCCCGGCAAGATCCAGCGCAACGAGGAAGAGAGGCAGCGGCTGCGCGCCGAGCAGCTCAAGGCGACCGCGCAGCGGCGCGCGGCCGCGGCGCAGCTGGCGAGCGACGGCGTGTACGAGCGGGTGCTCGACGGACCGGAGACCCAGGCGCTGCTCGGCCTGCTGGACGTGGCGCTGGCGGCGCGGGTCCCGGTCAGCCGGACGGTCACCAGGGTGCCCGGCCCGGTGGCGACCGGGTCGGCACACGGCGTCCGGCTCACCCTGCGGCCGGCCGCCGGCTCCACGACCGTGCACACCGTCCGGGGCAGGCTCCATCTGGATGGTCTCCTGCTGGAGGTGACCGGTCCCAAGGCGCCCCGGCTCCGGGAGGCGCGATGAGGGTCGCCGCCGGCGTCGGGCCCCTGGAGCTCGCCGAATACCAGCAGGCCGCCCGGCTGGTGCTGCGGCATCCGCTCGTTACGGCCAGTTATCCGGACAAGACCGCTCTGCCGCTGCTCCGCAAGTGGGCCAGGCAGCTGCGCGCGGACTTCGCCGAGGTCCTCGGCTACACCCTTGTCAGCACGGCCGAGACGATCCGGCTGCGCCGCGTGCAGGACACCCTGGACACCACCCGGCCGGCCCTGACCCGTGCCCGGCGCCCGTTCGACCGGCGCCGCTACTCCTATCTGGTGCTGACGCTGTCCGCGCTCGGCCGTTCCGGCAGCCAGATCGCGCTCAGCGAACTGGCCGACGCCGTGGCCGCCGAGGCCGGGCGGATCAGCGGACTGGGCATGGACACCGGACGGAAAGCCGACCGCGACGCCTTCGTCGACGCTGTGGCCTGGCTGGAGGCGCGCGGCGCGCTGCGCATGGCCGACGGGTCGGCGGCCGAGTGGGTCAACGACCCGGAGCGCGCGGAGGCGCTGTACGACATCGACCGGGAGGTCGTCGCGGCCGTCTACGCGCCCAGCCGGGTGCTGCAGCACCTGGGCTCGGTGACCGAGCTACTGAACGGGACGGACCGCGATGCCCCGGCCCAGGGCGTCAACGCCCAGCGCAGGCTGAACGCCCGGCGGGCACGCCGGCTGGTCCTCGAGCACCCCGTCGTCTACTACGCGGACGTGGACCCCGGGCTGCGTGGCCAGCTACGGTCGGCGGCACTCACCGAGGACCTGGAGCGGCTCACCGGTCTCCCGGTGGAGCGCCGCGCCGAGGGCGTCGCCCTGGTGAACACCGGCCAGCGGCTCACCGACGTGTCGTTTCCCGGGACCGGCACGGTCGCGCAGGCCGCGCTGCTGCTGTGCGCGCGGATCGCCGGGTACCTGCGGCACAACCGCGCCCGGGTGGAGCACCTTCCCGCCGCCACGGCCGCCGAGCGGCTCGCCGAGGCGGCGCGGCGCATCGACTCCGCACTGCCGGACCGCGGCCGGGTGGCCGGCCTCCTGACCGGCGCCGGCCTCGCGGAAACCGGCGACTTCGCAGGAGCGACGCCGATCCCAGCGGGAGCCGCGATGCCGGACGCGGCCGATGCGGGCGGCGAAACGGAGACCGCCGCGGACGTTACCTATCCGTTCCTCAGCGAGATGTGGCTGCGAGCTGAACTGCGCAAGCTGGTCGGCGAATTCGGGTCGGGCATGGCCGAGAAGCAGGTCGCGGATCCCGCGGGCCTGCTCCGCGACGCTCTCGGCCTGCTCGCGTCGGCAGGCCTCGTCGCCCAGGTCGATGGCGGTGTGCTGGTGCTGCCGCTGCTCGCCCGCTACCGCAGCGTCACCGCCCAGCTCAGGGAGCCAGCGAAGCCATGACCCGATTCGAGCCCACCCGCGCCGGAATCATCAACATGTGGGACTACCGCGACGAGGAGTTCTGCTTCGCGGGAGGCTGGCTCGTGTTGCGCGGGCCGAACGGATCCGGCAAGACCAAGGCGCTCGAGGTGCTCTTCCCGTTCGTGCTCGACGGCCGGATCGATCCCAAGCGGCTGAACCCGTTCGCGGCCGAGGACCGCACGATGAAGTCCAACCTGCTGTACCGCGGCGGCGAGAACGCGGTCGGCTACGCATGGCTGGAGTTCCGGCGCGGCGGCACCGATGAGGTGGTCACGGTTGGGGTCGGTATGCACGCGCAGCGTCACCGTGACACCCCGGCCCGATGGCACTTCGTGGCCGAGGGCCGGGTGGGTGAGGATTTCTCCCTCATCACCGGCGACGACCGGCCCATGACGCGCAAGCAACTCGCCGAGGAGATCGGCGAGGCCGCCCTGTTCGGGTCGCCCACCGAGTATCGCGCCGCGATCGACCGGCGGTTGTTCGGCCTCGGCGCGGAGCGGTACGAGCAGTTGCTGACGCTGATCCTCACGCTGCGGCGGCCGCAGCTCGCAAAGAACCTCGACCCGGTGAAGCTGTCGGACACGCTCACCGACGGCCTGCGCCCAGTCGATGACGACCTGATCGCCGAGGCGGCGCGGTCGTTCGACGACATGGAGGCCGTTGCCCTCACGCTGGAGGGCCTCGCCGCCGCCGACGAGGCCACCCAGACGTTCCTGGCCAGCTACACGACTTACCTGCGCACCCACGCCCGGTCGGCCGCCGATGCGCTCACCCGGCGCCGCGAGGCGACGACCGCGGCACGGGAAACCGTGGCCTCGGACGGGGCGGCGCAGCGGGCGGCCGAGCAACGGCAGGAGACCGCGATCGCGCGCCGGGAGGCCGCCGAGGACGCCGTCGCCGGGCTCCGCGCCCGGATCGAGCAGCTGCGCGCCAGCGGTGCCTACCAGGCGGTGGAGCAGATGGAGGACCTGGACCGCCTGGTCCGCACCTGCCTGCAGGCCGCCACCGAGGCGTCCGCCGAGCTGGCCAGGCGCCAGGCCGCGCTCGCCCGCGGCCGTGGCGAGGCCGAGCGGGCGGAAGACATCCTCGCCGGCATGCAGGCGGCCGTCTCGCGGGCCGCGGCCGAGGTGGCGGGCCGCGCCAGCGAGGCGGGCATCCCGTGGCAGCCCGCGGACGCGTCGCCCGATGGGCTCGCCGAGCGGGCCGGCGCGAAGCTTGCCGTCCGGCTGGAAGCGGTCCGTGCCGTCCGCGCCGCGCTCGCCGAGCACCACAAGGCCGAGCAGGCCCGGGACCTGGCCAGGCTCGCCCTCGACCGGGCGCAAGACGCGCTGGCCGGCGCCGAGCAGGCCGAACAGGCGGCCGCCGAGGCCGCAGCGCAGGCGCTCGGCGACGCGGAACGCGCGCTCGCGGACTGGGCCGCCCGGCACGCCGGGCTGCTCCCGGACGACGACTGGCGCCAGCTCACCGAGGTGCTCGGCGGCGCGATCACGCGGTTCGGCGAGCCGGACACCCCGGTGCTGGAGACCGTCTACAACGGCGCCGTCACGGCCGCCGAGCAGGCCGTCCGCGACGAACAGGCCGCGCTGCGCGCCGAGCGGGCGGCCGTTGCCGCCGCGCGAGACCGGGTGGCCGGGGAGCGGGACCGGATCGCCGCCGAGCACGACGACGCGCCGCCCGCCCACCCCGGCCGGATCGCCGGCCGCGCGAGCCGGGACGGCGCGCCGCTGTGGCGGCTGGCCCGCTTCGCCGCCCACGTGACGGACGACCGGGCCGCCGCGATCGAGGCCGCGCTGCAGGCGACCGGGATGCTGGACGCCTGGATCATGCCGGCGGGCGACGCGGTCGCAGCCGACGACGGCTTCCTGGTCCCGGGCGCGGCGGTGCCGGGCGCGAGTCTGGCGGACGTGCTCGAGCCCGAGGACGGCACGCCCGTTCCCCGGGACCGGATCAGCGCCGTGCTGGCCTCGATCGCGCTGGACGGCGAGCTGTTCTCCGCCGCCGCCGTGATCGGCGCCGACGGCCGCTACTCGCACGGCGTCACCGCTGGACGGCACCGCAAGGCGCACACCGAGTACATCGGCGCGACCGCCCGGGCCCGCCGCCGGGCCGTGCGGATCGCCGAATGCGAGGCGACGATCGCCGAACTCGGCGCACGCATCGCGGCCCTGGACCGCCGGGCCGACGGGCTGGCCGACACGCTCGCCGCGTTCGCTGAGGCGCGGTCCGCGCTGCCGTCCACGAGGACGATCGCCGCCGCGCAGCGGGAGCACGCCCGCGCCGCCGGGCACCTGCGCGCGGCGAGGGAAAACGCCGAGCAGGCGCAGGCGGGCTTCGACGAATCCGTCGCCGCCTGCACGGTGACCGAACGCGCGCTGCGGCGCGCCGCCATCGAGCATGACCTCGACCCGGATGGCGCCGACCGGGTGGAGGGCGCGGCGCGAGGATTCGAGTCGGCCGCCGGTGACCTCGCCGCGCGGCAGCGAGAGGAGTCCCGCCAGGCGAACATCGCGGCCGAGGCGGGGACCCGGCTGCGCCATGCGTCCGGAGAGGAAGCGGCCGCCGCCGAGGCCGAGCGCGCCGCGCGCCGCCGCCACACCGAGGAGGCGGCCAGGCTGGAGGCACTGCGCGGCGCCGCCGGCCTGCAGGCGCAGCAGGTTCTCGCGCAGGTAGCGGAGGCCGAAACCGGACTGGCCGCGGCGCAGAGCGAGGAGAAAACCGCCCGCGCCGCCGAGATCGACGCGATCCGTGGCGCGGCCCAGGCGGCCGAGCGCGTGGCCAGCGGCCGGGAGGCGCTGGCGGTCGCCGCCGGGGAAGAGCGCGCCACCGCCCGTGGTCTCGCGCCGTTCGCGGCCAGGGAGCTGCTGGACGTGCTGAACTGCCCCCCCGGCCTGGCCTGGCCCGCGCAGGAGGCCGACTGGGCGGGGGAGGATCTGCCACCGTCCGTTCTGGATGTCCATGCGGCGATCCTCACGGTTACCAGGGACCTCAGCCCGAGCGAGGCCTCGCTGAAGATGTCCACCACCCGCCTCACCCGGGCGCTGGAGGAGTTGCAGGCCCAGCTCGCCGCCGCCGGGCAGGACTACCATCCCGAGTGGGACGGCGCCGACGGCGTCATCGTGGTCCGGATCGCCGACGAGCAAGGGCCGCTGCCGGCCGGCGCGTTCGCGGCGCGCATCGCCGCCGGGCGCCGCGACCAGCAACTGCTGCTGTCCGAGTCGGAGCAGCGCATCCTGGAGGACGCGCTGCTGACCAGGCTGGCGCAGCAGATCCACGACCGGACCGTGGACGCCAGGGACCTGATTCGCAGCATGAACAGCGAGATGCGCCGCCGGAAGATGTCCTCGGGCAAGACCGTCGGCGTCAGGTGGCAGCTCGCCGGCCATCTCGACGACGAGCAGCGAGCGGTGTGCGCGCTGCTTGACGGGGGCGCGTCCCGTCTCAGCCCGGATGCGCTCACCCGGATGCGCGGCCACTTCGCCGCTCAGATCAAGACCGCCCGCGCCCGGCACCGCGAACTGCCGTACCGGGAACTGCTCGCCCAGGTGCTCGACTACCGCCGGTGGCGCCAGTTCATCTTCCAGCTGGTCAGCCCGGAGGGCGGCGAGGAGACGCTGACCCGCGCCCGGCACAGCCGGCTCTCCGGCGGCGAGCAGTCGGTATCGCTGCACCTGCCGCTGTTCGCCGCCGCCCACGCGATGCTCAACTCGGCGCACTCGCACGCGCCGCGGCTGCTCGCCCTCGACGAGGCGTTCGCGGGGGTGGACGACACCGGCCGCGGCGAGCTGATGGGCCTGGCGGCCCAGTTCGACCTTGACTTGTTCATGACCGGGTACGACCTGTGGGCGACCGAGGGCTCGATCCGGGCGGCCGCGCATTACGACCTGGCGCATTCGCCCGTACAGCATACGGTGAGCGCCTTGCTGCTGGTCTGGGACGGCGCTGAGCTGATCGCCGACGAGGCCGGCGAGCTCGGCACCGCGCTGGGCTCGCCGGGAACACGCCGGGTAATCGCGGCATGACCAGCGACCTCACGGAACCGCAAGACCTTCGGCAAGCCGGCGGTCAGCCTGGCGAAGCGCCCCCCGCCCGGTTTCCGGCGCCCCAGAAGAACGGGCCGGCCGTTGGCGTGACCGTGATGTCCCAGCCGAGCTCGCGAAGCCGCCTTTCGAGGTCCGCCGGCTCATGCGGAACCTTCACGATCCGGTAGGCCGTCCCGTCAGGGGTGCGCCGCTGGATGGTGGAGGATGCCGGGCCCTCGATGAGCTCCTCTGGCGTGCGGTAGCCGTCATCGGCGAAGAACACGCGTCCTCGCGGCGCGAGGGCGGCGGCCACGAGGGCCCAGAAGGACTCCAGCCGTTCGGCTGGCACGTGCGACAGCCAGAACCCCATGAAGACGACGTCATACCGGCGGTCAGGCTCCCAGGTGAACAGGTCGGCCTCGACGAATCTCACCGGGGCACCGTCTGGGACGAGGCTCGCGGCGATCGCGAGCATTTCCCGGGACGCGTCGACGGCGGTGACGTCACTGGCGTGGCGGAGCAGCTGGCGGGTCCAGACGCCGGGACCGCAGGCGAGCTCGAGGACGCTGCCCTCCGGCCGGAACGCGTCGAGCGCGTCAGCCAGCTCGGCGCCGCCGGGAAGCTCAAGGCCCTGGTCAAGGTAGTCCGGGGCAAGGGCACTGTAGTAGGCACGCTGTTCGGCCAGGAGCTGGTCCTGAACTGATCCGGTGGTCATGGCTTCACTATGAGACCTGCCCCAAGGGCAAGGTCAACCTCTCAGGAAAACAGTGTCTGCAACTTCAGCACGCTGCCTTCAGGGAACGGAAACGCGCGGGCCGGACGACGCACCGGGATTCACGCCCAACTCAGATTCACGCCCAACTCAGCGGCGCACGACCGTGATCAGGTCCGGGAAGGCCGCCTCGACCAGGCGCAGATCGCCGCCGGCGCTGCCGGCTATGGTGATGGCATGTGCTGCTGCGCTGCCATGAATATCCGGACCGCCGCTTAGCGGCGGTATCGAGGCTGCCGTGACCGCGGCCTCATTGCCTGCCCCCTGCCGGGCGCAGTGCCAGGACATACCGCCGGATCAGTGTCCCGCCGGCAGCCACCGCCTGTTCCTGTGCTGCCGGATCATCCTGCCTGATCAGGGGAGCCATGTCCCAGTCGCAGCGTTCCGGTTCGCGGTGCCAGGAACCATTCCCGTGCCCGTCCGCAGCCGGGCCCGTCGTCATGCAGGACCCGCGTGCCGCCACCCTGGTCCTGATGGTCGGGCTCCCCGCAGCCGGGAAAACCACCCGGGCCAGAGAACTCGCCGCAACACACCAGGCGTTGCGGCTGACCCCGGATCACTGGATGATCCCGCTGTTCGGGGATTCGATGGCCGGCGGCAAGCGCTGGGTGCTCGAAGGCCGGCTCATCTCGGTCGCCCTTCAGGCGCTGCGGCTGGGGACCAGCGTCGTGCTCGACTACGGGCTGTGGGGCCGCGACGAGCGGTCGGCGCTGCGCTGGCTGGCCCGGTCCGCCGGGGCGGCATGCCAGGTGGTCTACCTGCCCGTGGACAAGAACGTCCAGCTCGCCCGCATCGCGCACCGCCAGGAAACGACGCCGCACCAGACGTTCCCGATGAGTGAGGCCGACGTCGACGCGTGGCGGGAGCAGTTCCAGGTGCCGGACGCCGCCGAGCTCGACGGCGGTGAGATCCCCGCCCCGCCCACGGGGTGGCCGGGCTGGTCCGAGTGGGCAGCAGACCACTGGCCCTCGTGCACCGACATCTAACGTGTTCTAACGGCGTTCGTGCGCTTGCCGGCTGTGCTGGGAAATCCGGGCATCCGCGCTGCTGGTGGACGTCAAGCCGACGGTCCGGCTCTGCGGGACCGCCCCCGTGTGGTGAGCCAGCCCGGCTCACCACAGGCAGGAAGGAGCCAGGATGACGGCCGGGCACACCGCGATCGTGACGGGCGCTAACCACGGCATCGGAAGAGGGCGGCACGGCGGTCGCGGTGGAGGCTGACCTGTCCAGCCCGGACACCCCGGCACTGCTCTTCGACACCGCCGAAGAGCAGCTCGGCCCGGTCGACATCCTGATCAACAACGCGACCGGCTGGCTGGCCGACACCTTCGCCGCCACCACTGCCGACCGGCTCGGCCGGACGCTCCAGCCGGTCACAGCGGCGACATGGACCCGGCAGTTCACCGTCGACGCGATGGGCGCCGCCCTGATGATCAGCGAGTTCGCCCGGCGGCACATCGCCCGCCAGGCGACCTGGGGCCGGATCATCGGCCTGACCTCCGGCGGCGACCTCGGCTTTCCCGAGGAAGTCAGCTACGGCGCCGCCAAGGCCGCCCAGGTCAACTACACGATGTCCGCCGCCCTCGAACTCGCCCGGTTCGGGATCACGGCGAACATGGTCTACCCGCCCGTCACCGACACCGGCTGGGTCTCCGACGCCGTCCGCGACCACGTGACGGGACGCCCTGAACTCATCCACATCGCCACACCCGAAGAGGTCGCCGAGGTGATCGCCTACCTCGCCTCCGATTCGGCAGCGATCTGACAGCGGTCTGAAAGGGCGTAATGCTCCAATTTCCTGGGCGGCGCGAAGCCAAAGATCAGCGGCGGGTATTGGATTCCGCCTGGCCAACCTCGCAGCGAAGGTCGCCGCGTGCCCAGGCAGTAGCGGTCTCCCGGAAGGAGCACTCTCAGATGGTTATCCGTCGCCTTTCTCAGCGCGCCGCGGTCTTGGCCGTCGTCGGCGTGACATGTCTGACGCCGGTGGCGTCCGCGCACGCCGCGAATCACCAGCCGGCGGTCCCGGCGGTATGGAACGACCACGTCAAGTATTACTACAGCCCAGACCCCTTGTCCGGCTACCAGGAGGTACTCGACGAGTGCAACAGCGACGGGCAATCCGGTGAGAACCAAGGGCTCTGGATCACCTATAACTGCACTACTCCGCAGCCCGCGGCGCCGGATGGCTGGGAGGACTGGCTGAATGTGTACGTGAGCTAGATCCAGGCGGTGACGTCGACGACGCGCCCGAGGCACTGCCCATGCTCGCTCGGCGGCCGAGGGAGCATTCATCTAGCTGCGGGCTTGTCTACGGCGGCTTTGGCTTCTATGCCCGCTGGTGGTACTGACGAGTCACGTGTTCGCGGGAGCGGCGCATCCTGCGCTGCTCCCGCGAAGCCGCAGCTGGTACTCCAGCCGCACTTAGTGATCTTGGCCGCCCGCCCGGATTCGTCCAGACTGTTATCGGTACCGGCTTGCCGCTACCTCGTAGATGATTTCCAGGCCGTCCTCTTCGTCCCACTGCTCGCCGACCTTGGCGAAGCCGTACTGAGAGGCCAGCGCGTTGGAGGCTGTGTTGTCGGGGCTGATGGTTACCCGGACCACCTTCACCTGTGGCTCGCGGGCTGCGCGCCGGAGCAGTGCCTCCAGCGCGGCTCTGGCGTAGCCGCGCCGCCGGCAGGCGGGATCGACGGCGTAACCGATCTCGACCATCCCCGAGTGATCTGGGGGACCGTGGTATCCGGCCCGGCCGACGGCTACCTGTGCCTGCTCGTCCCAGATGACACCGGTGACCCAGGCTGCGCTGGCTGGATCCTGGGCGACCTGCTCGCTGCGCCTTCGCCACGTGCCCCGCCACTCCGGGCTGACGAAGTACTCGGTAAGGGGCACGGGGCTCACCATGTTTGCCGCTGCCAGGTCTCCGTCGGCCAGAGCGCGGAACGCGGCCGCCGGCAAGTGCACGATGCGCACCCGCTGCGCGGAACGCGGACCAGCCTTACCCGACGACTCTGCTGGGACCATCAGGCAAGCTTGCCACGCAGTGGCCGCATCCGGCACTGCCGCACCCGCAACGTGCTTAGCCGGGCAGCGCCGGATGCGGTGCACCGTAGTTCTCTGTGGCGGACCATGGGCTGCGCGGGCGACTGGGTGCGCGATCGGATGCTTGATCCGCTCACCTGCTGTCGCGCTCTTCCAGCGCGCGCAGGGCCTCGGCGAACGGCCGTTCCAGCCAGGCGAGGTGGTCGGCCTCGCCGTGATGGTACGTGGTGAACCGGTCGGACCTGCGGACCGCGGTGTGCCGTACGTATTCGCGGGCGCCCTCGACCAGCGTCCGGATGTAGCGGAGGCCTTCGGGGTCAGTCATCGTCCACTCGCCGCCGCAGGCGATGTAGACCGGCGAGGTGTGCGCGAAAACCCGTCTGCCCCATTCGTCGAGGTGGTGACCGGCACCGAATGCCCGGCAGGCTAGCCATGAGTTACCGTCGATCCGCAGTTCCTCGTTGATTTCGGCCTGCCGTCCGCCGTCGGCATCTGTCCTGGCAACAACCTCGCCGTTACGGACGACTTCGAGCGAACGGAGCGGGAAAATGCTGCGCACGGTGGCACGGACACTGACCGTTCCCGGGCCGGAAAGCGCGACGGTATCGCCCGGCTGGCACCCGTCCACCGAGAGCGTCACCAGCGGCCCGCCGGAAAGGAACGTGCGGCCCGCTCGCACCGCCCGGCACCAGGCCTCATAGCTGAACTCCTCGTCCAGCCGCGCGTAGGTACGGTAGAGGCCGACCGGCACAGCGCTCGACATCTTGTCCGTGCCACCGACGAGCGGAAGCCGGTAGCCGCTGTTCAGATACCGGTAGTACTCGAGCATCCGGTCGTCGGTATGAGACAGTATCTCGACGGCATCAGCCCGGCCTGTCGCGACGAGAACGGCCGGCTCACCGTTCGGATTCGGGAAATGCGCGACGACGACCGTGCCGCCCTGGGCGTGCGTCCGGTCGGCCCAGTCGCTCAGCGTCGCGTCCAGCGCACCACCGAGCTCGGCCTCGTCGGGACCATCGCTGCACCACGGCATGACCGGTTCCCTCAGGCCCCACAGGACCAGGTGGCCGAGCGCGTGCTGCCGGTTTTCCTGGCCGACATACGTCACATAGCCGCCGCCGTCGACGACGCTGGGCCGGCCGGAGAAATCCTCGGTGTTGGTGAACAGCGCGCCCCACTGCGTCTGGAGCACATTGGCGACACGCAGATCCTCGCCCCTCTGCTCGAGCTGAGCGCCCGGGGCCGAGAGGAAGTGCACGTGCGAGTCGCCGGACCACCATCCTTCCGCGGCCATGTCGGCGACGCGCCCGATCCGCAGCGTCAGGTCTCGCTGCCCCGGCTCGATCCGCACCGTCTGCCGGAGCGGCTCGTATTCGAACCCGCGCGCGACGTCCACGACGACGTCGCCTCGTGGCAGCCATCCCTGGCAGGTGCCGTCGATATACGCGTAGCTGCGCTGGCCCAGGCGGACGTCACCGCCGACGTCGTAATGCCAGCTGCCGAGATTCTGCGTGACGTGATTGTGGTGGCCATGCGGCTGGTAGGGAATTCCCTCGGCCGACCGGAAATGGACCCGGCACGGCACCGGCCGCCCGGTCGCGTCGTCTACGACGCGGACATGCACCCAGTTGCGGCCTCCTTCCGTCAATTCAATAGATATCCGGCCGGCATCCGCCCGCCCGTCACGCTCCACATCTCCCCAGCACACCCGGCCGAGTTCCGCATCGCCCTGCCGGACCGCGACGGTCGCCGACGGCAGCGCGGCGATCGAGGCATACGCGGACATGCCTTCGGTCGCTCCCCAGCCGGCCCGGTCGTCCTCGCCGGGCAGTGGCTGCGGATAGGTCGCGACACCCCGGTCCACGTCGATATCCAGAACGCCGTTCCGCCCGTCCTTCACCGCCAGCCGCACGGGCCGCGCAGGCTCGCGGACGAACGGGTGCTCGTCAACGTCGCTGGTAGTGATGCCGGCAACGATGAACCGCGTGCCACGCGGGATGATCTCGATCCGCTCGACCGCTCGTTCCGGATGAGGATTCTCCCAGCACCACAGGTAGTAACCGGCAGGCCATCCCATGGCATGCTCCGTCAGGCGATATCCGGCATCGTCCCAGCTGCCCTCGAAACGCGGCCGTTTATGGTCGCTGGTGTCGGTGACGGCCAGGAACGGCAGACGACCAAAGAGCAGTGGCACCGCCTGCACCACCTGGATTTCGAACCGCTCCCGGATCGGCGCGGTGACGACCTCACCGCCGGCAAGGTGGAACGCATACTCCGCGACAGTCCGGCCGGCGGCGTGACCGGCTGGTGCGCCCGGCTCGAGCAGCCGGTGCGCGACAATGACCCGCGGTGCCAGCCGGCCGATCTCAACCGACGTGGGGACGCCGGGCAGAACGAAGCACCGCTCCGCGGACGGCGGCTCCGGCCCGATCAGGAACGGCAGGCCGCGCAGGTCCACCCTCCCGAGCGGGAGCGGAACATCGCCCGGCGCATCGCCGAGAACCTCCACACCCGCGTTGCACGAAGCAGACAGGTCTACTGGCTCATAGCTCGGCATGCGCCCGATCGTAGGGCGCACGGCCGGTCCGGCCCCAGTGAATTTCGGCCGCGCGAATATGACGGGATCACCGCGTATCCGATGGCCTACCGGCGGCCCATGTACGCCGAGCTGGCCCGCAAGCGCGGGCAAGCTTGTGGCGCGAGCACCTGGCCCGCTACCAGGCCGCTCACCCCGGCCTGACCAGCGACGAGGCGGCGGTGCTGCGCCAGGTCTGGCGCACCGTTCCAGGCTGGTGGCGAAGAGGGGATTACGGCGCGCTTACATGGCGCGGCGGAGTGAGCGGGACCGGTCATGCTGTCCGTATACCGGGGCAAAGCAGGCAAACCCCATCCCCGCTGGGGGTGTTCATGGGGTTCGGGGAATACCGCCCGCACTCCTTCGGGGCCGCCGGGCACATGAAGTATTTCGCCCATTTGCCTGCCGTAGCCGCCTTGGTCCTCGCGTAAGGGGAGGTTTTGAATGGGGCGCCCGGAAAGCCCTCTGGACCGGTCCAGCGGGCCGCTCGCCGCGTTCGCGTCGGAACTCAGGCGGCTGCGTGCTGCTGCAGGTAAACCGACGTACCGGCAATTGGCAAGGAAGGCTGGATATTCCAGTAGCACATTGTCGGCCGCCGCCAGCGGAAAACAAATGCCCTCGCTGGACGTGACTCTCGCGTTCGTCGGTAGCTGTGGCGGAGATACCGCCGCATGGGAGGAGCGATGGCACGGGGTCGCTGCTGACCTGGAGCGCGCCGCAGAGGGAAGCGGCGATCACGGGCAGCCGGCGCGGTCCTGGGAACGGCGCCCCGCGGCTGGCGGCCCTGAGCGGGAACCGTATCTCCAGCGGGCTCCAGCCGGGGAAACGCCCGCTCGGGAAACCGCCGTCCAAGAAGCACCTGACTGGCGGGCTCGGGCCTGGGAAGCCGCTGACCGTCCGCGTTTCATGCCCGGTCCACTGCCAGTTCCCTCTCCGTTCCCTGCTCCCCCGCCGTCCTTTGGTTCGCTCGCTGCCCCGGTCCGCGGCGGTCCCGCCCCGGGGCCGGGCGCTGCACGGGACGCCACCAGCGCTCCGGCTGCGCAGCCCGGTGCTGGTCCGTACACCGCGCAACCCTCCGTGCCGGCCGACGACACGCGCCTGGCCGTGCACGGCCAGGCCGGTACCCGCCCCCGGCACGCGCGGCGACGGCCGCGTAACAACCAGACGCTGGCGATTGCCGTAAGCGCGCTCGCGATCGTGGTCATCGGGGGTCTGCTGATGCTGCGCCTGGGCCCGGGTTCTCGCCAGCGGCCTGCCGAAGCTGGCGGCGCGGCCCCGCGGATGTCGCGCGCCACCACTCCGCCCGTCCGGCACCACGATGAGCACGCGAGCGCCGCCGCGTTTACCGCCACCGGGGGGCCGTTCTGCGGGCAGTCGTCTGCCGTCGTGACCTCCGCGTATCACTCCCCTGACGGCGATGGCTGGCACCGTACCGCGGAGCCAGGCCTGCGTGGCGGCTTGTGTGGACGATATTTCCTGTACAGCAAGCTGGCCGAGGTCCCGGGTGATCCGTATCAGTGGCAAGACGACTACGACTGGACCTTCAACACGGGCCTGGCGGCGCCCAGTTGCAGACTGAGTTTCTACGTTCCGGTATCCGCGCACTCTAACTCCGCGGTTTATTACTGGATCACTGCCGGATCGCAGAACATCGATGACCAGATCGCCAGCTTCACCGTTGACCAGGCCAGCCACCGCGGCCAGTGGCTCACCCGCGGACCCTTCGTCTTCCCCGGTGGCACGGTGTTCATCGAACTTACCGACCGCGGAGAGGGGTCTCCCGGCGCAGACGCCGTCGCCGCCCCCGTACGTGTCAGGTGCTGAACAGCCCGCCGGGCCGCGCCTCTGACGGCACCACCCTGAGCGGCTGAACGGCACCCCTGAGCGCGCTGACCTGGTTGACCGGCGGCTGTCCGGCATCCGCTGGTTCGCTGATCGCCTACCTGATTGTCCACGTTTGATTGACCACCTCCGTCCGACGTTGCCGGACAGGCTGCCAGGCGAGTGGATTGGTGACGACCGGAAGCAAGGCAGTCTCCTTCCTCAGCTCGAGGTGGTCACCGCATGAAGATCCTTCGTCCTCACCCGCGCGCCCGCGTGCCCCGCACAGCGCCCTCGGGCGCCAGCGGCCAGCGGGCCAGGCCTCCATGGACCCAGGTGATCTCGCGCCTGCTCGTCGCCGGCGCGGTGGTCAGCGGGCTGATCGCTGTTATGCAAGGGGTCGCGGCGCCGCACGCCCCTTCGGCTTCGGTGCCAGCGGCTCGCCTTCCCTCCGCAGCGGCTCACCCTTCCTCCTCCGGTGTCGCGGCACAGGCCGACGCCACGCCACGGCCGCACACCAATTCATGGACCGGCGCCGCCTCACAGACCCACGCCCGGCTACGGACCCATGCGGCGGCCCTGCCGGAAAGCCAGTCCTATGTGGTGCGACCTGGTGACAGCCTGTCCGCGATCGCGCGGCGCCTGGGTGGCCGGTTCGCCAACTGGGAATGGCTCTACGCCGCGAACCGGTCCCGGATCAGCGACCCAGACCTGATCTACCCGGGCCAGGTGCTGACCATCCCGGATAAGCCGCCGCGAGCGTTCACCGCCAGCGCGATCGGCGGAACCAGCCAGAACGAGACGGCCCAGACCGGGACGCTCGGCTGCGCCGCTCTGGAAACGCTGTGGGAGCGGGCAGGCGGCCCAGCATCGCATGCCGCGCTCGCCGCCTCGATCGCCATGGCCGAATCGTCCGGGAACCAGTACGCCACCGGCCCCGCCGGAGAACGCGGCTACTGGCAGATCAATCCGGACCACGGCTCACTGTCCAGCTACGACCCGTATGCCAACGCGCGCGCCGCGGTCATCTTGTCCGCGGACGGTACCAACTGGTCTCCATGGACCACCTACACAAGTGGAGCGTACGCAAGCCAATGCTGACCGGAGTCCACGCCAAACCACCACGAGGAAGCTTTCACACCAATGAGTCCATACCCGTTCGCACTGGCCGGCGTCATGCAACTGGTGCTCTGGGCTGTGCTGAAGCGTAAAGTGACGCGGCCAGAAACCGGCGTCGCCTGGAGCACGGCCCGAATGGTTCGCTTGGGTGCCGTCCTGGTCGTGGCCGGCGCCCTGGGGTGCGGCGCTGTCGGCAATATAGGTGACCGGCCCCCGGCGAGCCATGTCATGACTCTCACCGGTTTCTGCCTGCCGGCAACCGACCCTGTCACCGGAATTTCCACTACCTCGAACTGCCCGCCCACTATCCCGGGCAATCAGAACGTCACAATTCCGCCGACACAAACTGACCCCAGCCTTGGGAACCTTCAGACGGGCAGTCTCGGCACGGATAATAGCAATCTGAACCAGCAAATCCAGCAGGCACTGACCGTAACCGGCAGCGCTGACACGAGCAATACGAACTCGGCTACGGATAATTCCGTCACGACTGGCAACGCCAGCGTAACCACCACTTCCCAGGCCAATCAGGATACGGTGACGGTCACCTGCCCAGACGGCAGCACAGCGGCCACTCAATCCGATTGCCCAGCCGCCCCGTGGGTCAGCCCGCCGGTCACCATCTTGTGTCCAGGCGGCCAGCACAACGACGGCAACGGCAACTGCGTGGCTGACACTCCGCCCGTTACCGTCCCGGCCAGCACACAGGTCACGATGCCGTCAACTCAGGTGAACACGAGTTTCGTCTGTTCGGACGGCAGCACCGTCGCCACCGCATCGGACTGCCCGGCCCAGCCGAACACGACAGCGACGGACACGCCCGCGACGCAGACGGCCACCGATCAGTGCGGTGCTGGTTCAGCTGGTAACGCCCCGGCATCTTGCGGGCAGCAGGCGCAGAACAGCGCACAGGCCACAAGCCAGAACCAGGGCGGCGCCACCGTCAGCTGCCCGAGCGGCCAGCACGACGACGGCACCGGCACCTGCGTCACCGACACCCCGGCCGGCGCACCGGCCGCCGATCCGCAGTCGGCCCAATGCCAGCCCGGGGACCAGCTTTGCCAGCAGTCGCAGCCGAGTAACGCGTGTCAGCTCAGCGCCGAGGAGCTGCTGCAGCAGATCCTCAACGAGGAGACCGCCAGCGAGACCGCCTTCCAGCAACTCTTCCTGCAAGCGCTGGCCGGGCAGGCGGCCATCAAGGCGGGAATGACGGTGGCGGCCCAGGTCAACGGCCAGAACGGCCTCAGCGCCCAGAACATCTCCGACCTGGTAAAGAACGGCACCCTAGGGCCTGCCGACCTCGCGGCCGCCTACCTTCAGGCGGCGCAGCAGCTCGCCGCGGAATCAGGCGGCAGCGGCCAGGGCCCAAGCACCACGTGCGGCCAGAACCCGGGGCAGCAGAACCTGCCCGGCACTAGCCCGGACAAGAATCTCTCGGCCTCCAATCCGGACCCGAACAACCCGGGGCCGAACGACCCGAATGCGGGAAACCCGCAGCAATCCCCGAGCGGTGCTGATGACCTCGGTCCTGGCTGGACGCCGCGCGATCCGTCAACCATCTGCCGCAGCACGGGCTGTGAGGACGTCGCGAAGGAAATCCAGCAGAAGATCGGCGGAACCATCTACCGGATAGAGGACAGCGCGGGAGCGCGATATCTTGGAAAGTACCGGGGCGAGGATACGTACTGGAACTACCATGAAGTAGTCATCAAGGATGGCAGGGTGTACGATGCATGGACCGGCCGATACGGAGAGCCGTTCGATCAATATGTCAACGAGTGGCAGTACGGAAAGTATCTACGGTTCACGCCAGTCAGCTAATCAGGCGACCATGACAGACTATCGGAAACTTTTCGCAGATATTCAAGAACGCCCTAACAGTTATGGGCTGGACGGATCGTACGCGCAGGCAGTGGCGTTTATCATGGGCTGCGATGCCGGTAACTCCTGGGGGCTGCTCACCGGTTTCCGTGAATGGCTCGCGATGAAGGTGGGCCATGGCACGAACCTTGGATGGCCGGCCCTGGTTCTGCGGGCCGCGTTCCCGCCTCCTCCTGTCATCGTGCCTGCCGACACCCTTGACGAAACACAAGAAGCCCATGCCGTAGGGACGCTGTTCAGCCTGCTCGACGATTTCCTGGAGACCAGGAGCGGAAGCAGCGGTCCAGCCCTTATTTTCACGGAGTACGCCAAGTGGGCGGGGCGCGGCGAATAGCACTCCCGCCACCGCGGTGTTCTCCAGCTCGATGACCCACACGTGCCGCACCGGCGAAAGCCCCCGCCATCCGCCGGGCGCCGCGGGACCGGCCCCGGTAACACCGCCGGTCCCGCTACCCGGGCTCGCGCACGCGGCGAGGACCAGCGGCAGCGCCAAGGCGGGCAGCCGCCACCAGGTCCTCACCATCAGCACGCCCTTCTTCACAGGCTGCCTCATTCCGTCGCCGGCAGATTTCACCGCTGAGCGGTCCGCCGGGACGGGCTGGGCATGTTGTCGGCCGCTTCCCTTGGCTTTATCACGGAGGGCAGAGTCTTGCGCGCGCGGCGCAGCTCAACGCCCTGCACGAGTGCCCAAACCCCGTAGACGAGGTTGAACAGGCCGAACAGCAGCGCGAGGGTGATCGCGCCAAGGCCGGGGCGGGCGCACAGCACCACGCCGAACGCGACCGCGGCCAGCCCGCCCAGGATGAACGTCGCCCGCGTCCCGGCGGGCTCGCCGGCCTGGAAGGCCGCGGCGATCTCGACGAGGCCGCCGATGACCGCCCAGATGCCCACGATCAGTACCAGCACCAGCGCGGTGGGGCCGGGCCAGGCCAGCGCGATGACGCCGGCGGCGATGTCGACCAGCCCGAGCAGCAGGTGCCCGAACACCGGCCCGGCCTTGGCGCTGCTGAACGCCCGCACGGCCTCCAGGCCGGCGGCGATGAACGCGTACACCGCGAACAAGATGACCAGGGCCAGGACGGTGACCTGGGGCCAGGCCAGCGCGATGATCCCGACGGCGAGGGCGAGGACGCCGCGCACGATCAGCGACGTACTCAGTGACTTCAGCATGACAGAGCTCCTTTCGCTCGCTTCGCCGCCGCTGGCGCCGGAGTGGTTGTCCTCCGCCAGCCGCGGCCTTCGGCACCACTATAATCATAACTGATGAGTGATTACAAGACTGATCCAAACATCAATTTCTGGAACATGACGACGCCGTCATGGTGAGAGACGTGACTACGGCCCGGCTCCGCCCTTCCCCGACGGGATCGCGTGGCACACGCTCAGCGCCAGCCAGACCCTGCGTTCCGAAGGTGTGGACGGGCAGCGCGGGCTGACCTCGGCTGAGGCGAGCGCGCGGGCCCAGCGGTTCGGCCCCAACAAGCTCGCCGTGGGCAGAGCCGGGCCACCCGCGGTGCCGCTACCAGTTACCGGTTTCGGGAAGGCCGAGTGCGGCGAGGCGGGCGGCCTCAGGCGCCGGGACGCCCAGCAGCCGCAGCAGGGCCTCGGCGAGCTGATCGACGGCGGCCTCGTCGATGCGCCCGGGGTGGCGCTGGTGCACCCGCAGCAGTCCAAGCAGGCCGCCGGCCGCCGCGCTGAGCGCGATCTCGGCGTCGGGAACACTGAAGCGGCCCGCGGCCCGCCCGGCCTGGATGTCCCGCAGGGCGCGCGGCGCCAGGCCGCCGGGGATGTCCAGGGCGTCCAGGCCGGTGCCGGTGAGGAAACCGGCGATGTCGGGGTGGGTCCAGCCCAGCCGCCCGGTGATCCGCGTGCCCACGGCGAACAGCTCCGCCGGGTCGCTGATGCCGGCGCTGGCCCGGTCGATCATCTGCCCCCAGCGTTCGAGCACCTCTTCGGCAGCGGCCTGGAACAGCTGTTCCTTGCTGTCGAAGTGGTTGTAGAAGGATCCGAAGCCAACGTCAGCAGCCTCGGTGATCTCCTGGATGCTCGCCCGGTCCCCGCGTCCCTCGGCGATCAGCCGCACCGCGGCGTCGATGAGCGCCTGCCGGGTCCGCGCCTTGCGCCGGTCCAGCCGTGACGCCCTCGGCGCGCCGGCCGCTGATGCCGCCTCTGCCATCACCGCTCCTCCGATCTTTCGCCCACCACGGTAACCGGCCGTGCCCCGCCTTTTCGGCGGCCGGCTGGCCGCCAGGGCTGAGCGAAGTACCGCCTCCTGCCGCCGGTTCTCCGGGATCCGCCCTTGACATTATCATTCATCATGACTGATAGTCTATTACAAGACTGATGTAGTCATACAGTAAGGCCCTGTGGAGGCATAGGGAGACTAGGAGCCGATCATGATGAGACAGCAGAGCCCGGCCGCACGGCCGTCTCACCAGGAGACCGGGCAGGATCCGCACCGGGCGCTGCACAGCGAGGCCGGGGGCCTGCCCGGCGAGCATCCCGGGCGGTCGAGGAATCCGCTGGTCAAAGTCGCCGGCCTGGCCTGGCTGGAGTTCGAGAAGCCGGACCTGGACCGAGCCGGGCGGTTCGGCGCCGACTTCGGCTTCACCGTGGCCGACCGGACGCCGGAAACGCTGCTGCTGCGCGGCCGGTGGGCGTCCACCGCGTGCCTGGTGATCCGCCGCGGCCCCCGCGCCCGGTTCGCCGGCGCCGCCTTCCAGGCGGCTGACCGGGAGGACCTGGACCGGCTGGCCCGCGGCGCGGACGGGACGGTCATGCCGCACGGGGGCGGTCACGCCGTGCTGCTGCGGGACCCGAGCGGGTTCCCGGTGCATGTGGTGCACGGCGTGCCGGAACTGCCGGCGCTGCCCGAACGCGCCCCGCTGCCGCTGAACTTCGGGTGCGGGCCGGCGCGGGCGAACGCCGCTCAGCGGCCTGCCCGGCGGGCGGCGGAGATCCAGCGGCTGGGGCACGTCGTGCTGGGCACCACCCGGTTCCGCGCGGCCCTGGACTGGTACCTGGACACACTGGGGCTGATCGTGTCCGACTTCCTCTACCTCGACGGGCAGCGCGAGCGCGGCCCGGCGATGGCGTTCATCCGCTGCGACCTGGGCAGCGTGCCCGCCGACCACCACACCCTTGCCATGATCCTGCAGCCGCGCACCGAATACGTGCACTCGGCCTACCAGCTCACCGACACCGACGAGGTCGCCGCCAGCGGGGAGTACCTGCGCGAGCGCGGCTACCGGCACGCGTGGGGCATCGGCCGGCACGTCCAGGGCAGCCAGATCTTCGACTACTGGCGTGATGCGGACCGGCTGATGTTCGAGCACTACGCCGACGGCGACATGTTCGACGCCACGATGGAACCCGGCTGGGCCCCGCTGTCGGTCAGCGGGCTGGCCCAGTGGGGACCGAGGGCGACGGCGGAGTTCACCGGCACCGGCGACCCGCGCGTCGTCGTCGCGGCGATCAAGGCGCTGCGCGAGACGGGCAACGAGGTTGACCTGCGCGCGCTGCGCGGCCTGATCAAGGCGATGAAATCATGAGCGCGAACCTGGCCCGCACCGCGGACGGCTGGTGGGCGGTGACGCCCGCCGGGCTGATCCGGCTCGGGCTGCGCGCAGCCACGACGGCCGGGCTGCTCGCCGACCGGGCCGCCCTGGACGCGGCCATCGAAGCAGCACGGGCGACCGCCGCCGCCGCGCCGGGCGAGGCGGTCCGGCCGGAATCGCTGGACCTGCTCAGCCCGGTGACCGCCCCGGCCCGGGTGGTGGCGCAGGCGGTGAACTACCGGTCCCACGCGATCGACTCCGGGTTCGACCCGGACACGGTCCCGCCGGCCTTCTTCCGCAAGGCCTCGCACTCCATCACCGGCCCGGCCGGCGACATCATCCGCCCCGCGGGGGTCGGGTTCCTCGACTACGAGGCCGAACTCGGCCTGGTCATCGGAGCTGACCTGCCGGTGGGCACCACGGTGACCGAGGCGGACCTGGCGCGCTACGTCGCCGCCCTCGTGGTGACCGACGACGTCAGCGCCCGGCAGATCCAGCTCACCAAGACCCAGTTCTACGAGGCCAAGTCATACCCGACGTTCACCCCGGTGGGTCCGTGGCTGACGCTGGTGGACGCCGCCGGCCTGGCCCGCCTGGGCTCGCTGCGGCTGACGCTGTCCGTCAACGGGCAGGTGCGGCAGGACAGCACCGCGGCGGACATGATCGTCCGGCCCGCCCGCGCGCTGACCCTGCTGTCCCGGTTCCAGCCGATGGCGCCGGGAGACCTGCTGCTGACCGGCACGCCCGGCGGCACCGCGCTCAAGGCACCCGCGAAGATCGCCGAAAAGCTGGCCGCCCTGCTGCCGCCCGCCACCAGATGGAAGCTGTTCTTCAGGCGGCAGGCCGCCAGCCCCCTGTACCTGCGCGACGGTGACGTGATCACCGCGACGATCGCCTCGCCGGACGGCCGGCTGGACCTCGGCACGCAGCGCAACACCGTCGTCGGGAAGACGCCATGAGCGCCGCTCAGGTCCTGCCGCTGCCGGAGTCGGCCTACCAGCTCCTGCTGGACGCCGCCCGCAGCTGGCCCGACGGCATCGCCACCGAATGGATTCCGGACCCGGGCGACTACACCCGCTCCCTGGCATGGACCTACAGCGAGCTGGCTGGCACGGTGACCCGGATCGCCAACGCGCTGACCGCTCTCGGGGTGCGGCGGCCGGACGCGGTCACCCTTACCGGGCCCAACACCGCCATGCTGTACGCGGCCACGCTGGCCGCCCAGGCGGCCGGTATCGCCGCGCCGGTCAACCCCTCTCTCGGCGGCGAGCACGTCGCCGGGCTGGTCCGCCGGGCCCAGTCCCGCGTCATCGTCGCCGCCGGGCCGGAACTGAACGAGCAGTTGTGGGACCGGATGCTCTCGGTGGCCCGCCAGACGGGCGTGGCCGCCGTGCTGGCCCTGCGGCCCGACGGCGTACGCGGCGATCCGCCGCCCCTGCCCGGCGGCGGCGGCCTCACCGTGGCCTACCTGGACGAGGTGGTCGCCGGGCTGCCGTCCGGCTACCTGGCCGGCGCCGGGCTGCCGGAGGCCGGGGACCTGGCCGCGTTCGTGCACACCGGCGGGACCACCGGGGCCCCGAAGATCGCCGCGCACACCCACGCCAGCCAGCTCGCCTGCGGCCAGGGGATCGCGCAGCGCTTCGGCCTGGCGGCCGGGGAGGCGGTGCTGGGCGGGCTGCCGCTGTTCCACGTCAACGCGCTGGTGGTCACCGGCATCGCGCCGATGTTCAGCGGCGCCCGGGGGGTGTGGCCCGGCCCGGCGGGCTACCGCGACCCCGCGCTGTACGCCCGGTTCTGGAAGATCGTCGAGCACTACCGGATCGCGGCCATGTCCGCGGTCCCCACCGTCTATGGCAAGCTGGCGCAGGTCCCGGTCGACGCCGATATCAGCCCGCTGCGGCTGCCGGTAGTGGGCGCGGCCCCGCTGCCGGCGGCGGTGCGCGAGGCCTTCGCCCGGCACACCGGCCTGCGGCTGCTGGAGGGCTACGGGCTCACCGAGGCCACCTGCGCCAGCACCTGGACCCCGCCGGGCGAGGAGCGGCCCGGGTCGGTCGGCCGGCCCCTGCCCGGGCAGCAGGTCAAAGCCGTCCGGATCGGCGACGACGGGTCGTGGAGTGATTGCGCCCCCGGCGAGACCGGCGTGCTGGCGATCGGCGGGCCCGCGGTGTTCGCCGGCTACGTCACCGACCCGCGCCCCGGCCGTCCCCGGGTGAGCCGGGAGGGCATCGTCCGAGACGGCTGGCTGGACACCGGCGACCTCGGCCGCGTGGACGCCGGCGGCTTCGTCTACCTCACCGGCCGGGCCAAGGATCTCATCATCCGCGGCGGCCACAACATCGACCCGCGGACGATCGAGGAAGCACTGCTGGCCCATCCCGCCGTCGCCGCGACCGCGGCCGTCGGGCGCCCCGACCGGCATTCCGGCGAGGTCCCGGTCGCCTATGTCGTCCCGGCCAGCCCCGGCCAGTTCGACGAGGCAGAGCTGCTGGCATGGGCCGGCGCAGCCATCGCCGAGCGCGCCGCACGGCCCAAACGGATCTACCCGGTGACAGCGATCCCGGTTACCGCGGTAGGCAAGCCGTTCAAGCCCGCGCTGGCCGCCGACGCCGCGATCCGTGCCGTCACCGAGGCGCTGGCGGCGTCGGGCCTGCAATCCGCCCGCGAGGTCACGGCGGCCCGTGAGGACGGCCGGCTCGCCGTCACCGTGGCCGGTGCCGACCCAGCCCGCGTCCGCGAGGCCGTCGCCGGATTCCCCCTCACCGTCCGCTGCGCGCCGTAGCGGACCAGGACCGCCCTACCGAGAAAGGCAGCGCGCCATGAACGACCAGCACTACGCCACCGGGGAACCTGTCATCGTCGTCGGCGCCGGCCCGGTTGGCTGCACCGCAGCCCTGCTGCTCGCCGGCTTCGGGATACCCGTCACCCTCCTGGAACGCCACGCCGAACCCCATCCCCTCCCCCGCGCCGTGCACCTGGACGACGAGGTCGCCAGGACCCTGCACCGGATCGGCGTCAGCGAGGAGTTCCTGGCCCGGTCCCGGCCCTGCAGCGGGCTGCGCCTGCTCGACGCCAGGCACCGCGTCATGGCCGAGTTCCGCCGCGACCAGCAGGCCGGGGTGCACGGCTTCCCGCAGGCGAACATGTTCCACCAGCCGGACCTGGAAGAGCTGATGCTCGCCCGGATCGCCAGGCACCCGCTTATCGACCTCCGGCGCGGAGCCGAGGTGCTCCGGGTGGACGGCGCCCTCGGCCCGCTCACCACGTCCCCAGTTCGGGTGCACGCCCGCCTCGCCGCCGGCCAGGCGGTGGCGTTCACCGGACCCGTGGTGCTGGGCTGCGACGGCGCCGGCAGCACCGTACGGAAGCTGGCCGGCATCACCATGGATGACCTCGGGTTTACCGAACGATGGCTGGTCATCGACATACGCACCGCGACCGCCCTCGATACCTGGGATGGCGCGGAGCAGGTCTGCGACCCCGCCCGGGCCGCCACCTTCATGCAGGTCACCGGCGACCGCTACCGCTGGGAATTCCAGCTGCGCGACGGCGAGGACGAAGCCACCCTGACCACCCCGGACGCCCTCGGCCGGCTGCTGCGGCCGTGGACCGGGCGCGGCGACCTGGCCGGCCTGGAGATCATCCGCACCGCCAGCTACACCTTCCGCGCCCGGCTGGCGTCCCGCTTCCAGGCCGGCCGCATCTTCCTGCTCGGCGATGCCGCGCACCTCACCCCGCCGTTCATCGGCCAGGGCCTGGCCGCCGGGCTGCGGGATGCCGGCAACCTCGCCTGGAAGATCGCGCAGGTGCTGACCGGGCAGGCCGGCGAGGACCTGCTCGCCAGCTACGACACCGAACGCCGCCCGCACGCCCGGGCCATGGTGCGCAAGGCCGTCAGGGTCGGCTGGGCGATGACCGGCGGCCAGGACCGGGCCGCCGCCGTCCGCCGGATCGCGCTGGCCGCCGTCGTGCGCAGCGACCGCGTCCGCCAGGCCATGGTCTCCACCGCGACACCGCGTCTGAAGGCCGGCGCCCTGCAGAATGCGCCGCGGCGCCTCCTCCCCTCCCGCGCCCCCGCCGCGCTACGGACCGGCGGCCTGATCCCCAATCCGCTGGTGTCCACCGGTGACGGCCCGCCCGTCCGGCTGGACACGATCCTGGCGGGACGGACGGCGGTGCTGACCGCGCGGCAGCCTGAGGCGGTCCTGGCGGACTTCTGCGGCCGGCACCACCTTCTGCTGGTGCGGGTCAGCGGGCCATCCGAGGCCGGGGACCAGGCACAGTCCGGCGCGGGCACACGGACCGGGTGGGCCGGCATCCGTCTCGCCCGCCACGAGCGGTCCGCCGCCATGCAGGCGCTCACCGGCAACCCAGCGCTCAGCATCATCGTCCGGCCGGACCGCGTGGTCGCGGCCGTGGAGTCCGGGTCCCGGGTGCCGCGGCTGCCGTGGCACGTCCCCCCGCCGCAGCCACGCCCGCGTCCCGCTGGCGCCGCGCCCGCGGCTCGTCCCGTTCGCTCCCTCGAACCCCATCCATCTGGAGGCTTACATGTTCGTTGCTCTGTCACTGCTGCTGGCCGCGGCCTGTCTCCTGCCGGGCGCGGCCAAGCTGACCGGCCACCCGAAGATGCGCGCATCGGCCGCCCACTTCGGCATCCGCTGGCAGCGCTACCGGCTCATCGGCGTGGCCGAGCTGGCCGCCGCCGCAGGCGTCCTGGCAGGCCTGTGGTGGCACCCCCTCGGCCTGGCCGCGGCGGCCGGGATGGCCGTCCTCCTCACCGGCGCCATGATCACCCACCGGCGGGCGGAAGACAGCGCGAAAGAGATGGCTGGCGCCCTGCTCGCGCTGACCCTCACCGTCGCCTACCTGGCCGCCGCCCTCATCGGCTAAGCCCGGCGCGGTGGTCCGGGAAGTGCGAAGCGCGCCGATGGTGAGGCGCCTGGATGGCGGGAGGAGATCCGGACGCGCAGTGCCGCGGGCAGGATGGTGAACCGCAGCGGCGGGCTCAGGTCCATGGGCTCCCCATCGACCCCGGCGTGCACCGGTACCGGGGCGCTCACCTCGAAATGCGGCGCGCTCCACGCTCGCCCGGGAGGGAGCGGGCTGTCGTCCGGCACGTCGAGAATGACGATTCCGAGCTGGCCGGTGCCGAGCGCTGGGCGGGTGCCCTGGACCAGCGGGCGTTCCAGCGCATAAGGGTTGTTGGACACGAGCACGACGGCGAGATGATCGTGCTCACGCCCCGTATCGTCAACGAGGCGCAGTTCGGGCGCCCGTGCGCTCGGCCCGAGCACCTGCTCCGCGGTCTCCACAAGGGTGCGCACCTTGGCATCCCGGTAGCCCGGCCTGCGGACGGCATCGCCGTAGATCCCCAGTGAGACATTGTTGAGGAACATCCGCCCGTTTACTTCGGCCACATCGATCCGCCGCTCGGCCCCATCGGTGAACGCGTCCAGCGCGCCGGCGAGGTCGCGCCGGTCCACCCCCACATCGAGCGCGAAGTGGTTACGGGTCCCGGCAGGGACGCAGACGAACGGCAGCCCGTGCCCAGCCGCTGCCGCGGCTACAACGGCCAGCGACCCGTCGCCGCCCGCCATCCCCAGCGCGTCAGCGCCGCTGGCCGCGGCCGCCTGGGCCAGCGCCGCCAGGTTCTGGCCAGGGGCCAGGATGGCCGCCTCGATGCCCCGTTCGCGTGCCCGCTCCGCAATCCTGGCCCGTGCCGCCGCGCCACCGCCAGACCTGGGGTTGACGAACAAGACCGGCCGGCGCAGCGGATCGGCGCGCCGCCAGCCATGACGCGACAGCTCATCGCTGAACGGGCTCATCGCGATCTCATTCCTCCTCACGGCTGCTTTGACCGTGATACCGGATGCAGGCCCCCCAACCCTCACCGGGTACAGTCCTCCGATCAGGCGGGCCGCGCCGAACTGAATTCCAGCCGGTACTCTCCGGAGGCGCCGATCACGCCGTTCAGCTCCTCCGCAGCGGCGGCCTCGCCCGCCATGGCCGCGCTACGGCCGGTCGCCAGGGTGTGCGGATCCTCCCACACCGTCTCGCTGATCAACCGGCCCGAGGTCCAGTCGGCGTACAGCAGCGCGGCGCAAAACCCGCTGGCATCCGCCAGCCGGGGGACCGCCGTGTCCCCGTACCAGGCAACAGCATCCTCGACATTCGACAGCTTTGACGGCTCGACGTCCATCTGCGTCACCCGCACCCCCTGGCCGCCGTGCAACGGCGCTTCCCGCTCGAACACCAGGACCGCATAGCGCTCACGGCTGACCGTTCCCCCTGCCCGCCGGGCCGCTTCGCGGAGGGCCGCCGCGATCACGTCCTCGCTCGCCACGAGCGCACCGTCCGACGCCCAGAACGATTCGAACCCCATGGCACGCGCCTCCGGGTCGATGAGCAGCGACGTCCCCAGGCTGCCGGGCTGGCGCTCCACGGCCGGGCGGACCTCGCTCGCCAGATAGCTGATCGCGTCACCCAACCGGAGCGACTTCCCGGTAATCCGGCTCACCTCGACGTGCAGCAACGTGCGCTCCCCACGGTCGCTCCCACCGCGCATCTGATGCTAGCCCTGGTCGTGCGTTCCACCAAGGCAGGCACCCGCGCGGTGCCGCCGGGGGCTGCCGCTGGCAAGCACCACGGTTCGTTCCGATATAGAAAGGATCTCTTCTCCACAACGGGCGGTGGTGCCTGGGTCCGCGGCAGGCTCAGCTTTTAAGCGCTTCCTGCAACTCGCTGGCGATTTAATCGGTCGTGGCCTCGACCGTGCGCTTTACGACTTTGGCGGCTTTGGTACGCGCCCTGGTCGAGTGCCTTTTCGATGGCCGACTCGCCGGCAGCGATGAGCCCTGCCACCATTCCGGCGTGCCATGGAAGCACCGCAGATTCGATAGTTGGCTGCTGCACGGACGTTCAATGACGGGAATCTCACCGAGAGATTTACCTTACACCGCTGGCCTTGGGCTACTGCGGCACGGTCAGCTTGAGACACAAGGCAGAGGGGACACGCATGGTGGTCATCCGGGCAGGTGACCGCATCTGGCGCGGTGTAACTCACCCTCGCCGGGTGATGTCCGGATTCGCTTCGATCGATTTTGATTCAGGGACTGGTCGGGTGCTCGGCGAGGCGGGGAACGGGCGTCAGGAGGTGAGGGTCGGCCGCGCTGCTGAGCGTGTGGCTGCGGAGGCCGCACAATACTGCTGAGATTTGCCTCTGCGCAATTCCGGATGACGCCCGGCAGCTCGGTAGCCGATGTTACAACGCGAACTATCAGCCAGGGAGACCTGATGTTGCTTGCTTCGAGTTCCTACAACTATCCGATACTGGATGCGTTCTGGACGATCTTGATGATCTTCTTGTGGGTGCTGTGGTTCTGGGTCCTGATCACCGTATTCATCGATCTGTTCCGCAGCCGTGACCTGTCCGGCGGGGCCAAGGCCCTGTGGTTCGTGTTCATCTTGATCCTCCCGCTGATCGGGGTCCTGGTGTACCTGATCGCCCGCGGCGGCAAGATGCATGAGCACGCGGAGAGGGAAGCGCAGCTTCAGGACCAGCAGTTGCGTCGCTATGCCCAGGAGACCGCGGGCCCGCAGGGTTCGGCGGACCAGCTGGCCAAGCTTGCCGACCTGCGCGACCGGGGGGTCATCACGGCTGAGGAGTTCGACCGCGAGAAGGCGAAGGTCCTGGCCTGACCCGTCACCCTCACCTCACTGGCTAACGAGCGGCAACCCTCATTCGCCCAGGGAAAGGATCAGGCAAGTGAGCAAGGACCCGGTGGGCAAGACCAAGGACGTCCGCGCGGCGGTCGAAGCGGAGCTCGGCTTCGACCCGCTGGTCGACTCCACGGATATCACAGTCAGAAACATCATGGGAGATGTGACACTTACCGGCACGGTGCCGAGCTACCCGCAGTACCTGGAGGCGGCGACCGCCGCGCGGCGGGTCGCCGGGGTAACGGGCGTGCACAACCACCTGGAGGTGGCGCTGCCGGAACGTGACTACCGCGATGACGTGAAGCTGGCCACCGCGGCGAACAACGCGCTCGCGCAGAACATCACCGTGCCGGAGAGCGTGGAGGCGACCGCAGACGACGGCAACATCATCCTGACCGGGACCGTGTCCTACGGCACCGAACGCGCCGCCGCCGAAGCGGCCGTTGCCGGCGTGGCCGGCGTCCGCAACGTCAGCAACGACATCGGTATCGTCTACGCCGCCGATCCGGTTGACGTCGACTTGCACGTCCAGGAGGCGCTGGACCGCGCTGCGCTGGTCCCCGACGACAGCGACGTGAATGCGGATACCAAGGACGGCATCATCACGCTGACCGGCCATGTCCGCAGCTGGGCCGAACACGACGCGGTACTCAGCGCCGCCTGGATGGCGCTCGGCGTCATCGACGTCCGCGACGGCCTCCAGGTCACCGGTTAACTGTCACCAGCGGGAGACCGGTGCTAATGCCCGGTCAGCGCCTCCGTGGCGTCGGCGTAGGTGGCCGCCGATAGGCGAACGCTGCCAACGACAGGGGCGCGCGCGTACCGGGACCAGCGCAGGGCCAGTACGCGCTCGGAGCCTGACCTCGCCTCACTCGAAACGAGCTGCACCCTTTCCATTGCGGGTCAGATGGGATCGTCGTGATTAGGGTGATCGGGCTAGGCTGGCCCGGTAACGGGGTGGGGTGTCTGCGCTGCCGGGAAGGGTGCGGTTCCATGACTGGACACCCGGGTTTCGGGGAGGTGCTGCGCGGTCATCGCCATGCGGCGCGCCTGACGCTGGAGCAGCTGGCTCAGGTGTCGGGGGTCAGCGCCCGGACTTTGTCGGATCTGGAGCGCGGACGGAGCAAGGGGCCTCAGCACCGGACCGTAACCGCTTTGGCGGATGCGCTTGCGCTGGAAGGGGATGCTCGCGAGCAGCTCATCGAGCTGGCGCGTGATGGCCGGCTGCGGGATTACTGGGCGCGTCCGGCTGGTGTGTGTGAGCTGCCCCGGCTGGTTGACGACTTCACCGGCCGCGCCGCGGAGCTGGACTGGATAAGCGAGCTGGCGTATGCCGAGAGTCCGCAGGGCGCCGGCGTGGTGGGTCTCATCACAGGCTCAGGGGGCATGGGGAAGACCACGCTCGCCGTCCGGGCCGCCCATATGCTGCGGCCGAGCTTTCCTGGTGGGGTGTTCTTCCTCGATCTGTTCGGTATGTCCCAACGGCCTATGGCTGCCGGTGACGCGCTGCGGCTGCTGCTTCGCGCGCTCGGTGTCGCGGACAGGCAGGTCCCGGGTGGTGTCCAGGGGCGCGCTTCGTTGTACCGGTCGCTGCTGCGGGACAGGCGTGTCCTGGTCGTTCTGGACAATGCCGGGTCGGAGGAGCAGGTGCGCCCGCTGCTGCCGGGTGAGGGCGCGGGCCGGGCGCTGATCACCGCCCGGCGGCTCCTGGCTGGCCTGGAGGGTGTACGCCGGCTCGCTCTGAGGCCCCTGGCGTTGCCGGAGGCGACGGAGCTGCTGACCGGGATCCTGGGTGACCGTGCCGTCTCCGACGGGGAACCGGCGCTCACCCGGCTCGCCGAACTGTGCGAGGGATTGCCTCTCGCGCTGCGGATCACCGGGAACCGGCTGGTCAGCCGGCCCGGATGGGATGCCGCCGAACTCGCTGCCCGGCTGGCGGACGAGGAGCGCCGTCTGGATCAGTTCAAGGCCGGCGACCTGAAGGTCGCCACCGCGTTCGCGATGTCGTACGAGCAGCTCGCAGAGTCCGCACGGCGGGTGTTCAGGCGGCTGGCCGTGGTACCTGGCCGGGACTTCGACGCCGCCCTCGCGGCGGTAGCGGGCGGGACGTCAGCCGGGGAGGCCTGGGACGCTCTGGACGAGCTCGTCGACCTCGGCCTGCTACAGGACAGCGCCGCGGGCCGGTACCGGTTCCATGATCTGGTCCGCCGGTTCGCCCGTGAGCGGCTCGACGAGGAGTCCCTGGCCGAGCGTGCGGCGCTGACCGAGAGGATGACGTCGTGGCTGCTGCGGATGGCCACGATGGCCGGGCGGTGGTTCGAGCCGGGCTTCGGCCGTCCCGCCGGGCCCGGCCCAGACCTCGCCGTCGTGTCCTCTGCCGAGGATGCCGAGCTGTGGCTGCGTGTGGACGCGGACAACTGGCTGGGTGCGCTGCGGTCCGCGGCGGCCAGCGGGCAGCACTCCATGGTCCTGGATTGCGCGGAGTCGATGCACTGGTTCTCCGACCGGTGGCCGCATGCCTCGCACTGGCACGAGGTGTTCACCCTTGGCTCGGAGGCCGCCGCTGCTCTTGGTGATCTGGCGCAGCAGGCGGCCCAGCTGAACTACCTGGCCTGGGTGCATTCGGTGCCGCCCAGCGACCCGCAAGCCGTGCTGCGGTGCGCGACGCGGGCACTGGACCTGGCCACCCGGAGCGGCGCCACAGCGCAGGTCGCCGCGTCACACCAGTCCACCGGGCGAGCGCTGCTCACGCTCGGACGACTCGATGAGGCCGCCGCGCCGGCGTCCCGGGCGGCGGAGATGTTCAAGACCCTCGGCGACCTCGACTCCTACGTCCAGTGCCTCTCCCTCATCGGACTCTGCCGTTATGGCCAGGGACGCTACAGCGAGGCGCTGGATTACTTCTGCAGCACCCTCGCTCTGATCGACGACGAGGAGTCGGGGATGACACCGGCCATCGCAGCGCAGAGCCGGCCGTACGCGCTGCTCCAGACCGGCCAGTGCCTGGGAGCTCTCGGCCGCCGGACCGAAGCGATCACCACGCTCACCGAGGCGGTCGGCCTCATGGAGGCGCTCCACCCGAACTTCCGGCAGGCCGAGGCCCTGGAGTCGCTGGCGGCCCTGCTGGCCAAGGATGGCCGGGCCGCCGAGAGCCGCCGCACCTACGCGCGGGCGGCGCAGGTCTTCAAGGCGATCGATGACGGCGAGGCGAGCAGCCGCTGCGACGCCTTGGCCGCCCCCTGATCTCGTCCTGACCCGAGCTTCCCCCGCCTGGGACGGGCAGAGTGGCTGGCCAGGTCGTCCAGCCAGGTCGTCCAGCAGGGTGACGAGCCGGTGGCGGATGGGCCGATGCCGATAGGGTGGCGTTGTGGTGGGCCACTATGAGAGCTTCTTCATCACAAGCGCGGGCGCGTCCGCGGCCATCTTGGGATTGCTGGTCGTCGCCGTATCGGTCGTCAACGCGGATGACGCGAACCCCAAAACCCGGGAGAATCGAACTGTGCTGGCCGGGAGCGCGTTTGTCGCCCTGGTAGACATCTTCTTGGTCTCGATCGTGGCCTTGACCGGGGGCTCAGTCGTCTTCGGGCTGTCAAGCCTCGCAATGGCAACCGTCGGCCTGCTGGCCACCAGACGGCTGGTACCGAGGGCGAAGCGGGCCGGAAATTTCTCCCCCGGCTTTCGAACCAGAAAGCTGAATATCGCCTTCGCGTCGATTTCGGCTGGGGGCTACTCAGTGCAGCTCGGCCTCGCCATAGCGCTCCTGGCGAACACCCGGAGTGCCGCGCTGCAATATGCTTTGGTCCTCGTCATTGTGGCTTTGTATTGCAGCGCCCTTGGCCGGGCATGGGTGGTCACCGGGATAACCCGGCGAGGATGAGGAGCCGCCTCGGCACCGGCGTGCCTGCGAGTTACTTCTGCATGCTGTTCTGCCTGGTCTGGCCGCTTCCCTACCACTTGAATTGCGTGCACCGGGACGGGCGTGAACCCAGACCCGGGAACGGGCGTGTATCTGAGTTTCGGGACGGGCGTGAGGGCCTGTCCCCTTGAGGCAGGAGCAACCATGGCAATCAGGAACATCGTGCTCGTGCACGGTGCCTTCGTGGACGGATCGGGCTGGCAGGGCGTCTACGACCACCTCGCCGCTGACGGCTACCGGGTAGCGGTCGTGCAGAATCCCACCCTGTCACTGGCCGGCGACGTCGCCGCCACCCACCAGATCCTCGATGGCCTCGGCGGCCCCGCCGTGCTGGTCGGCCACTCCTACGGCGGCGCCGTCATCACCGAGGCCGGCAGCCACCCCAACGTCGCCGCGCTCGCCTACATCGCGGCGTTCGCGCCCGACAAGGGCGAGTCGCTCAGCACGCTGATCGCCGAGGCGCCCGCCGGCGCGCCGGCTCCGCCGATCCTGCCGCCTCAGGACGGGTTCCTGTTCCTGGACAGGGGCAAGTTCGCGGCCTCCTTCGCAGCCGATGTGCCCGAGAAGCTGGCGGCGTTCATGGCCGACTCTCAGGTCGGGTTTGGCATCGACGCGCTGAACGGGGCGGTCTCGGAGCCGGCCTGGCGAACCAAGCCGTCCTGGTACCTGGTCACCACCGACGACCAGATGATCCCGCCGGCCGCCCAGCGTGCCATGTCCGAGCGGGCCAAAGCGGCCGTCACCGAGGCCCCCGGCAGCCACGCCATCTACGTGTCCCAGCCGGCCGTCGTCGCTCAGCTCATCAAGCAAGCCGCCAACGCCACCCGCTGACGCCCCGGCGGGACATCAAGCGACCCGGCCGGGAACGGGCACCGCCGTTCCCGGCCGGGTCCGTATCCGCTCTGCGCCGGCCGGGCGAGAACATGCCAGTGGAACGGTCCGTTCGCGCCCGCCAGCAAACCCTTCCCGAGCGCATTCAGCCATCAGTTGCAGAACGGCCGCATCGGCGGCGTGGCAGCTTCATGACAGCGATGTGACACCGACTGCGGCGAGGATATGCATGCGGCAGATGTGCGTGCGACAGAAGGGACCGAAAGTTGACCAGACAGGCAGTTGGAAGTCCGGTGTCCCGGTGGGCAGGCCGCCGGATGGGGATATTGATGGTAATTGCGCTGGCGGTATTTACCGGTTCGGTGACCGCCGCCGAGGCTGGGACCGCCGCCAGAAGCGCCGGGCCGGGCGGCGGCCGGGCGGCGGTTGCCGATGGTCGTCCTTTCTGGGCGGCTGCCTCGGCCGACCGTGGCCCGGCCGACCCCGGCACGCGCCTGGCGGCCCGGGTGTATCTGGCTGGGCGGGATGCGCGGGGCCTTGCCGCATTCGATGCTGCGGTGTCCGACCCGCACAGCCCCAGCTATCAGCGTTACCTCACGCCGGCTCAGTACCAGGCGAGGTTCGGGCCGACTCAGGCGCAGATCGGGTCGGTCACGTCCTGGCTGAAGTCGGCCGGGCTGACCGTTACCGGGATGAACCAGCATTATGTTTCTGTGCACGGTTCCGTTGCCCAGGCCGAGAAGGCGTTCGGGACCGCCATTGACTACTACACCGATCACTCCGCCGGGAATGCGGTGCACTATGCTCCGGCGGGCCGGATCACCGTGCCCGGCGCGCTGTCTGCCTCGGTCTTGGGTGTCACCGGCCTGGACAACGGTTCGCATCTGGCCCATCCGGCCAGCATGGGCGCGGCGACTGGTCCGCTGCGCGGCGTTTCGGCGCGCCACGCGGGCTCGCCCGCCCAGCCGGATGACACGCTGCCAGGGCCGGCGCCGGTGATACTGCGTGCCGCACCGTGTTCGGCCTACTACGGGCAGAACCCGGCGACCGGCGAGCCTGCCACCTACGGTCACACCGGAGTCTGGACCAACTGCGGCTACACCCCGCAGCAGATGCGCTCGGCGTACGGCGTGTCCTCAGGGCCCGCCGGCGCGGGCCAGACCGTGGCAATCGTTGACGCGTACGCGTCACCGACGATTGCCTCCGACGTGCAGACCTTCGCCAGCCACCATGGCATCGCCGGCTTCCGGCCCGGCCAGTTCACCCAGAATCTGCCCAGCGGCTGGAACAGTGTGAGCGCCTGCGGTGGTAGTGCCTGGTACTACGAGGAATCGCTGGACGTCACGGCCGTGCACGACATCGCACCGGATGCGAACGTGGTGTACGCCGCCGCGGCATCTTGTCAGGACACCGATCTGTCGGACGCACTGAACCGGATCGTGGACGGCAGGCTGGCCACCATCGTCAGCAACTCGTGGAACGATGACCTGGAGAGTCACACCAGCGAGGCCGTGCGGAGCGTTTATGACCAGGTCTTCTTGCAGGGTGCGGCCGAAGGCATCGGCTTCTACTTCAGCAGCGGCGACTGCGGCGAGGACGACCCGCACACCGGATGCCCGGTGTATGCCGATGGGCCGGGGACCGAGTGGCCCCCCTCCGACCCTCATGTGACCGCGGTCGGCGGCACCACACTGGAAGTCGGCGCGAACGGCTCGCAGGTGTGGCAGACCGGATGGGGTGATGTCGCGTCCGCGCTGACCCCGGACGGAACCGGCTGGACCCCCGCTCCCGGAACCGGCTACCCGGCAACCTTCGAGGCCGGTGCCGGTGGCGGCACCAGCGCGCTGTACGGCCAGCCGTCCTACCAGGCCGGCGTGGTGCCCGCCAGCCTGTCGGAGACCTTGCCGGACGGGAGCACCACGACCACGCCGATGCGAGTGGTGCCCGATGTGGCCGCGGATGCGGATAACAACACCGGCATCCTGGTCGGCCAGACCCAGACCTACCTGGACGGATCCACCCGGTATCACGAGACCCGATGGGGCGGCACCAGCCTGGCGTGCCCGGTCTTCGCCGCGCTCCAGGCGCTGGCCCAGCAAACCCTCGGGCGCCCCCTTGGGTTCGCCAATCCGGCGCTGTATGCCCGCTACGGCACCTATGCGCTTCAGGACGTCACCGACAGCCCGCTGGGGCCGGGCACCCTGCTCGGCGTGGTCCGCAACGATTACACCAACGTTTCCGACCCCACCAGCCCCGTCACCACCCGGGTCATCACCTTCGGCGACGACGGCCTGCTGCACGCCACCACCGGCTACGACGACGTTACTGGAGTTGGCGCGCCCAGCACCGACTACGTCGACTCCTACGACGCCGCCGGTAAAGGCATCCGCAGCAAACAGCCGAATGCAATAGCGTCTCGATAGCCGCCTCCGGGGCGATGCCTACGTTGAGGCGGTGGTGAAGTCCCCCCTCCCTTGCTCGTCGTGTCGTCGGGGAGTGTGAGCTCCGGGCGGTGGATCGTGACGGTGTCAGCCGGTCACTTCACCGCCCGGAGGTCTTTGTGCGCGGCGAAGGCCGCGGGATACGCGGGCCGGCGCGGAATTTCCCGGCACCCAGCCCGGCCAGATCGCCGGGCGTGAGCCGCCAGCGGCCGCCAGGCAGCCGCTTGAATAAGGGCCGCCCGGCCTCGGGGGGCTGGCGGCAGGATCAAGACGGCAATCGGACCTGAGACGACCTATCGGAATCGGCCGTTGGACCAAGGCCTATGTGGCTAGCATCATCGACGTGGCTCTTGTGCTCTGACAGGCTAATGAGCCATAAGAGCAGCTTGACTTGTGAACATTTATGAAGGCAGGTCATGACCAGTTCTCCGAATTCAGTTCCACCGCCGCGGCCCCTGCTGTCCGTCGTTGCCGCAATCCTCACCTGCTGCCTGGCCGGCTATGCCGTCGCCGCCTCGTCGCTTCGCCGATCAGGCACGGCTGACATATGGATCACAGTGGCCGACGGCGTCGCGGTCGCCGCCACGGTCGCGGTCCTCGTCCTGCTCTGGCTGGCCTGGCGTGCGGGTGGACGCCAGCGCGGTGAACTGACTCAACTGGTGCTGCGGGCGGCCCGACAGGAGACCAAACTGACGGAGCAGGCCGAACGGATCGCCGATCAAGCCAGCCGGCTCGCCGATCAGGAGGAGCGGCTCATGCAGGCGCGCGGTCGCGAGCAGAGCCTGGTCGACGAGCAGAGCGTGCTGCGCGCGCGCCTGGACCAGAGCCGGGCGACCCAGCAGACCCTGGCCTTTCAGGATGCCGCGCTTCGCCGGGCCCTCGATCACACGGTCATGCACCGCATGCCCGCCGCGTTCGACGGGCGGGACGTGCCGTCCGCGGAACTGCCCGACGACTTCGACGCGGAGCTGGCAAAACTGCTCGACCGGCTGGTGACAGAGGCTGTCCGGGCTGGGGACCGGGGCGAGTCGATCCGTTCGGCGGTGGTTGCCCTTTCCCGCCGAGTGCAGACGGCAGCGCACCGCATCCAGGAGGAGGCGACGCTGATGGCGGAGCGCCACCCGGGCGATCCTGACGTGCTCGAGGTGTCCATGCGGGTGGACCACGCGGCGGCGCAGCAGGCCAGGCATGCGCAGTCAATGGCGGTGCTCTGCAGCGAATGGCCTGGTCAGCAGTGGCCGAAGCCGCTTCCGCTCGTGGACGTTGTCCGCGCCGCGGCCGGCCGGATCATCGCCTATCAGCGCATCGAGGTGGCCGGCGATCCGGACATCGCGGCGACCGCGCCGGTCGTCGAGCCGCTCATCCACCTGGTCGCCGAACTGCTCGCCAACGCCACTCAGTCCTCGCCGCCCGCGACGTCTGTGCCGGTGACGATCCGGGCGGTGCAGCGCGGCGCGGTCATCGAAGTGCACGACTGCGGCGTCGGCCTCGACGACTACCGGCTGACTCAGGCGCGCGAGATCGCCTCCGGCGCCCGCCTTATCGGGCTTGACGATCTGGGAGAGTCCCCGCAGACGGGCCTCGCGGTGGTTGGCCAGTATGTGCGGAGGCACGGATTCCGGGTCGATGTGTCGGAATCCGTGTACGGCGGCGTGCGGGTGGTCGTCGGCATCCCGAACGACTTGGTGGAAACCGTAGCACCCGCGGAAGCGCTGACGGTGCCGCCGCCGGCGGCGGTGCCCGCAGCGGGCACGGAGCCGACCACGGTCGCCGAGGACGGCAGACGGCAGTTGCCGCGCCGGCGTTCCCCCAGGCGCGGGACTGCCGATCCGGCCACGGCCGCCGCTGGGCCGGCGACGGTCGGTCCACCGGCTGCCAGGACCGCGCCGGACGATGCCAGCCCGGCCGAGGCCGGCCCGGCCGAGCCACTTTCTCCAGAGCAGGCCGGGGCGTGGATGAACGCGTTCCTGGGCGGGGACGCAGGCGCCAGTGACCGCACTGGCGAGCGGGACGACTCAGCAGAGCAGGAGCTGTGATGACTGTCGACCAGAACTGGATGCTTGACGAGGTAACCGTGGTGCGCGGCGTCCGGCACGCGGTGGTGCTGTCAGCTGACGGCCTAGTGCGGACGCACTCGGCCCAGACGAGCAAGGACGACGCCGATCGGCTGGCTGCGGCATGCGCCGGGCTCAAGTCGATCGGGAAAAGCCTGGCCAGGCAGTTCGGTACCGGCATGGGCAATGCCCGGCAAGTCATGGTGGAGTTCGACGGGCATGGCGGCTATCTGTTCGTACGCGGCGCCGGAGACGGCTCGCACCTAGCGGTTATCACGGAGCAGAGCGTGGACCCAGCGCTGATCGCCCAGCAGATGCAGGCGCAGGTGCTCAAGATCGGGGAATCCAATCTCGGCACGCCACAGCGTGAGAACTGACGGGGCCGACGCATGAGCGGTACGGGCGAATACCGTGACCGTCCAGTCCGGCCCTATGTCCTGACCGGCGGTCGCGCTGTTCCCACCAGGAACACGATCAGGCCGGACACGCTCGTGATTGCCGCGTCGCCCGGCATGCCGCTCCCGGTCTCGGCGGGCCGGACGGAACGGGCGCTGCTCGGCATGTGCCGCAGCCTGCTCTCACTCGCCGAGGCCGCCGCCTACCTGGAACTGCCGGTGAGCGTGGTGATGGTCGTCGCCTCCGACCTGGTCGATTCCGGTCATCTGCTGGTGCGCACCCCCGGCGGCGCGCCAGTCAGCCGTGAAGTCCTTCAGGAGCTGCTCCATGGCCTACGCAAGCTCGCCTGACGGCGCCCCGGAAAACGGCGCCTCGGAAACTTGTGGCCGCTACCTGGCTGAAACCGTTCAGCGGTCGGCGAAGATCCTGGTGGTCGGCGCGTTCGGGGTCGGCAAGACCACATTGATCGGCTCGGTCAGCGAGATTACGCCGCTGCGCACCGAGGAAGCGATGACGACGGCGAGCGTGGGCGTGGACGACCTGGCAGGCCTTGGGGATAAAAAGGCCACCACTGTGGCGATGGACTTCGGCCGGATCACGGTTTCGCCGCGGCTCGTGCTCTACCTGTTCGGGATGCCCGGACAGCGAAGGTTCTGGGATCTGTGGGAAGGGCTGGCAGAAGGGGCCGTCGGCGCCCTCGTACTCGCCGACACCCGGCGACTCGAGCAGAGCTTCGAGGTGCTCGACCAGCTGGAGACACACACCGCCGAGCTGCCGTTCGCGCTAGCGATCAACCAGTTCCCCAATAGCCCGTGGTGCAGCGAGGACGAACTCGCCGACGCCCTCGACCTGCCACCGCGCACCCCGGTCACCAGCTGTGACGCACGGGACCGCGCGGGGTCGGTCAAGGCTCTCATCACTCTCGTAGAGCATGCCCTCGCCAACCAGAAGGTGCCATCATGACCTCCGCAGTCCCCGCACCAGCCCGGGTCGCGGGCCGGCTGTCCGATCTCGACGGCCTGGCTCCGCTCACCCAAACGACCGCCACCAGCGATCCGCAGGCCGTTTACCAGCGCTTGCGAGACCAGTGGGGGGCGGTGGCCCCGATTCAGCTAGAGCCGGGCGTCAACGCCTGGCTGGTGCTTGGTTACGACGAGATCTGCCAGGTCGTCAAGCATGAGCGGGTGTTCTCCCACGACCCGCATCACTGGCGGGACTTCGCGCAAGGGCGCGTGCCGCCCGACTCCAAGCTCGGTCCGATGATGTTCCCGAGGGAGCACGCCTACTTCAAGGACGGTGAGGTGCACCGCAGGCTGCGCGCGCCGCTCGACGAGGCGGTGGGCGGGCTGCCGCTGCGCCGGGTCAGCCGGGAGAACAGGAAGATCTGCGCGGACCTGATCGCCGGGTTCGCCGCTGACGGGCGGGCCGACCTGGTATCCGACTACGCCGCGGTAATCCCGATGTTGGCCATCGGGAAGATGGCGGGCCTGGATGTCACGCTCGGCCACGAGCTGCTGCAGTGCCTGCACGCGCTGTTCGGCGCAGGCGAGAACGCCCAGGCGGCGAACCAGCGGTACGAGGAAATCCTCACTGATCTCATGCGGTCGCGTCAGGCGGTGCCAGGCGACGATCTGACCAGCGTGTTCGTCAGCCACAAGAACCTGCATGACGACGCGGAGATCCTGCAGACGATCGTGCTGATGGTGTCCGCCGGGCTCGAGAGCACGATGGCCTGGATTGCGCAAACCCTGCGGCTGATGCTCACCGATCCCCGGTTCGCGGGCCGGGTGCGCGGCGGGCGACTCGGCGTGGACGACGCACTCGATGAGGTGCTGTGGCGGGATCCTCCTCAAGCCAACCTGCCGGCCAGGTTCGCGCTACACGACGTCGAACTGGCTGGGCAGCCGGTCGCCGAGGGCGACGTGCTCATCCTCGGCCTGGCAGCCGCGAACGCCGACCCCAGGGTGCACAGCGATAACCTGTGGAACGAGATAGGGAACCGGTCTCACCTGTCGTGGTCGGCCGGGGCGCACGCTTGCCCGGCACATGTCCCGGCCCGGATCATCGCTAAGAGCGCGGTCGAGACTGCGCTGCACCTGCTCCCGGACATTCGGCTGGCCATCCCGGTCGAGAACATCAGCCTGATCCCGTCCCCGTGGAACCGCTGCCCGGCCACCCTTCCCGTCACATTCACCCCGGCTGTCCCACGGTAAATGGTAAGTCGGCATGAAACGGCCGACTCCGGTTTCTGTCCGTATTTAGCGCTTGGCTTGTGTCGTTGATGGGGCCGCCTGTGATGTGGTGGCCCCGTCACTGCTCCCGAAGATGATCTCGGACCGGGTCAAGACCGGCAGACGGGACGCGGCGCGTCTTACCCTGCCGCACCGGGCGGGGCTGCTGACGCCGGCCCGGGGCTGGGTCGCCCCGCAGGTCTTTGATGAGCCGGCCCGACTTACGGTAAATGGCGGCCTGATGTACCGGCGGAAAGCTTCCATGCGAGGCAGCGGCCAGCGAAATGAGACCAAAGTTAATCAGAGTGGCGAACCAGGCGAATCATTCTGGGATTGACAAGCCGGATTTCGGTTGCGATGTTGACCGTGAGACAAGCCCCGACGGCAGAGGTTCCCAGCAAATGAAGATCGATCTCTTCAATGAGATTCAGGATCCGCGACCGTGGACCGAGGGCCACGAGCACCTGCGCTTCCTGCAGGCGGTCGAGCAGGCGGAACTGGCCGACAAGCTTGGCTATGGCTGCTGGTGGGAGGTGGAGCACCACGGCGGGGAGGAGTTCAGCCTGTCGTCGGCCCCGGAGATCATGCTGGCAGCGATCTCCCAGCGCACGCGGCGTATCCGCCTGGGTCACTCCGCTGTGCTGGCGCCTGGCGCGATCAACCACCCGGTGCGGGCCGCGGAGCGCGCGGCGACTCTGGATCACCTTTCTGGCGGCCGGCTGGAGGTGGGCCTAACCCGCTCCACAGCTCCGGAATGGCGCCTGTTCGGCGTCGACCCCGCCGAGGTCGTGGAGCAGACCGAAGAGGCGTTCCAACTGGTCCCGAAGCTATGGACGAACCCTCGGGTCACCCACCGCGGTCGTTTCTACCATCTCGATGGTGTCTCGGTGGTACCCAAGCCGTACCAGCAGCCGCACCCCCCGTTGTGGCAGGCCGCGGCCAGCCCTGCGTCGTTCGGAGATGCGGGGCGGCGGGGAGTCGGCGTGCTGGGCACCACCTTGTGGGAGCCGCTCGACTACGTCGAGCGAATGGTCCGGTTTTACCGCGACGCGGTCGCGCAATGCGACAGGTCGGTGGGCGCGTACGTCAACAACCAGATCGCTTACTTTACCTTCGTGCACTGCGCCGACACCGACGAGCAGGCCGTGCGTGACGGGGCTGCCGCAGCCGCCGCCTGGTACACGGTAACCGCGCTGACATTCTTCGAGGCCGCTGCGGCCTACGCCGAGAGGTTTGCGCAAGAGCAGAAGCTGATCGAAGACCCCTCAGGCGGCGGGCTGACCGGGCAGTTCCTGCGCGGCGAAGCCGCGTTCGCGGCCCCGAACGACGCCCAGCTTGCCATCGCCAGCATCTTGCAAGGTCAGCCCGTTCCCGAGGACAAGCTGTATGACGTGCTCTACGCTCAGGGCTCCCTTATCGTTGGCTCCCAGCAAACCTGCCGCGAGAAGCTCACGGCGTACGCTGATCTCGGCATTGACAGGCTTATGACCTTCCAGCAGGTCGCTGCCCTCCCGCACGACAGCGTCATGCGCAGCATCCAGCTGATCGGCGAACTAATCCCGGAATTCGACGCCGCCTGAGCCTGGAATTGCCTGCCCCGGGGAACCGCACTCGGGGCCGCTGTGAGGCTGGCCTCTGGTCAGCAGGGGGTGAATCGCATCGCATCGGCTGCCGTGAAGGTCTTCGTATCAGAGCCCTGGTCGGTGACCTCAACCAGGATCGACCCGTCGGAGTACGTGGTGAACGTGCCCAGCGTGGTCCACCCGGTGATCTGCGACTGATCCTTGATCACCTGCTGCGGCGTGATGGTGCTGGCCCAGATGTAATAGTGCGTCTGGGGGTTGTTGGCGTAGTTGTCCGGAATGTAGGCGTCGATGACGTAGCACCTGCCCGGGCTGAGGACCGGAGCCCAGCTCGCGGTGGAGCTGGCGTTGGCGCCGTTGGTGTGCGTCCAGAGCATTTGCCCGGTCAGGCCGTGGCCAGGCTGTGCCGCCCACCAGTTAGTGGTGGAGAACTGCGTCGAGCCCGGGCCGTAGGTACCCGCGGGGTACCCGCCGCCTGGTGCGGGACCTCCCGCCGACTGGCACACGGTGCTGTCGGCCGGCGCGTACTGAATCGCGTCGGCGGCCGTGTAGTACCCGGTCGGCCCGACATCGGTGAGCAGCACGTCCAGGGAGCCGTCAGGCCAGGCGCGGAAGTTGCCGAGCAGCGCGAAGCTGTTGGTGTAGTTCTGCTGGTTGACAACGACGGGCGTACCGGAGCTGTTCGCGTCCATCACCGTGTAGTGGGCCTGCGGGTTGTTGGCGTAGTTGTCCGGAATGTAGGCGGAGACCGTGTAGCAGCCGTTCGCCACCAGGTGCGGCGTCCACAGCGCCCGCGAATCCGCGGCCGTCCCGTTGGTGTGCGTCCACATCTCCCGGCCGATCAGGCCGTGCCCGCTCTGAGTGGCCCACCAGTTGTAGGTGGCGAACTGCGGCGAGCCGGGCCCGAAGGTGTTCTGCGGGTAGCCGGGGCTGCCGGTGGGGCCGCCGGCTCCGCAGTCCTGGCTGGGCAGGAACTGCATCGCGTCGGCGGCTACGTAATAGCCGGTCTGCCCTACGTCGTCCACGACGACCGTCAGGGAGCCGTACGCGTCAGCGTGGTAAGCGCCGAGGCTGACGAACTGGTTGGTCCAGATCGACTGGTCGATTGTCGCGTCGTGCGGCCCGTTGGAGTCGAACACCCTGTAATGGGCCACCGCATTGGCGTAGTTGTCCGGGATGTACGCGGAGACGTCGTAGCACTGCCCGGGGTTGAGCTGGGCCCGGTAGTCCGCGGATGAGCCCTCGGTCGCGCCGTTGGTGTTGGTCCACATCTCGTTGCCGTACAGGCCGTGGCCGGGGCGGCTGTACCAGCCATGGTTGGAGCCGGGATAGGCCGACCCGTACAGGGTGAACTGGCCGGCGGGCGACGAGGGATCGATGACCGTGCTGGCGGCCCCGATCCGGCCGCAGGAGGCGGGCACGAACTGTGCCGCGTCGGCCGCGACGTAGAAGCCGGTCGGCCCGACGTCGGAGACCATCAGCCTGAGATGACCACCGGAATCCGCCTGGAACACCCCGAGCGGGACCCAGGCGTTGGTATAGCTCTCCTGGTTGACCGGCACCGGCAACCAGGACTGGGATCCGGTCACCGTATAGTGCGCCACCGCGTTCGCGTAGTTGTCCGGCACGAACACGCTGATCTCGTAACAGGAGCTCGCCGATAGGGCCGGCGCCCAGGTGGCCGTGGAGTCCGGGGTCGACGTGCCGTTGGTGTTGGTCCACTCCTCCTGGCCGATCAGGCCGTGGCCCGGGCGGGAGTACCAGCCGTGCACCGAACCAGGGTAGGCCGAGCCGGTCAGGCTGAACTCCGGCGAGCCAGGGCCGTACACGCCCTGCGGGTAGCCGGTCGGCGCCGGGTAGGTCTGCGGCGGGCCGGCCGAGCCGTCGCCGATGTGCACGAAGCCGTCCGGCCAGCTCAGGTGCCAGGCCGGGTAGCCGAAGCTGGAGTCCCAGGCGCCCGTGGTGTCCATGACCAGCGTTGAGTACTCGCCGTTGAGCCGCAGGTTGTAGTTCTCGATCCGGATCGTGCCGTTCGGGTAGACGTCGGTCACGTAGGCAACGTGGCCGAACTGGCCGCTGGTCCAGTAGGCGATCGCGCCGGGCGACGGATAGCCGTCGACCCGGTAGCCCGCCTGCGCGGCGACCCTGCCCCAGTCCATGGCGTTGGGCCAGGTGAGCTTTCCCGACGGGGCCGAGCGGGACGGGTCCGCGTTGCCGAACACCGGGGAGATCCCCGGGTTCGACGGTGACCAGCCCTTGTCCGGCCGGTACGGCGGGTGCTCGGCGGCGGAGCCGGCCAGGTTCTCGTACACCTTCCAGGCGGCGAACGAGTCACACTGACCGTAGAACTCGTTCCATGGGTCGGTCCCTTCGTGCCGTTCGAACAGGCCCAGCCCCTCATATGGATAGTCGTTGCCCGCGTGCGCGGCGTGGCCCACCACCCAGCCCGCAGGCGTCGGACCCGGACCGGGACCCGGTGGCGTGGCGTTCTGGCAGGGATCGACGGTGAAGCTGATCATCTTCGTCAATCCGATGCCGACGCTTCCCAGGTTGTAATCGTTCCAGGGGGTGGACAGGTCGAACATCCACTCGACGCCCACGAAGAGGTCGTTCTCGAAGGCCGGCCAGGCGCAGGACTTATCGGAGTTGGCGGTCGCGGTCAGCCAGTCCTCGACGAACACCGCCGGGCCGGTGGCCAGGCCGCCTATGTCATAGAACTTGAGGGAGAACTCGAGGCTGAGGTAGGCCTGCACCTTGACCCCGGAGGTCGGGTTCACCGGGTTGCCGCCGGCGGCCCCGAGGTTGCCACAGGCCTTCATCGCGCCGGTGGTGGGCGTCTGCGTAACGCTGCCATCGGAGTGCACCAGGAAGGTGGCGCCGTATCCCTCGTTGCCGCCCTCCATGTCGAAGCCGAGCCCGGCGATGATGTCGCCCTTGAACCCCAGGTTGAGATCGATGGACGGCACGACCACCACGGGCAGCGGCCCGACCTGGATGTCGATGGGAGGCAGGTTGATCGACGGGATGAGCTTCTTCTCGCCGCTGATGCCCAGCACGCTGTTGCCCGACCCGTCGGTGATGGTCGGGGTGATGTAAAGGCTGTAGTCGGTGTAGTTCGTCTCGGTGAACTGGGCCTGTATCCCC
>Ga0213875_10000303_pt1 | contig 47142 bp, 39 predicted proteins | sample BarmaccomBMRX_R8_FD_160105 | JGI IMG/M metagenome (GOLD analysis project Ga0213875, IMG submission 160105) | Root-associated microbial communities from Barbacenia macrantha in rupestrian grasslands, the National Park of Serra do Cipo, Brazil - RX_R8 | ecosystem: Host-associated > Plants > Roots...
TGCCTGAGCCTGGGACGCGCTGGCTGGTCATCCGCGACGAGGCCGGCGCGGAGGTCCCGGCCCTGGCGGAGGGTGTGCGGCGGCACGGGGACGGATCGCTCGCCGGGGTGACGCTGACCTTCCGCGCGGCGGCCGTGCCCGCGCTCGGGTACCGGTCCTACCGCCTGGAGCCCAGCGCGGAACCCGGGACGCCAGGGGAACGGTCCTGGTCAGACGTACCTGGAACGGCGATCGAGAACGAGGCGTACCTGGTGACCGCCGACCCCGAGCGCGGCGGCACGCTCAGCGTCACCGACAAGCGGTCCGGGGAGGCGGTGCTGCGCGGGCCCGGCAACGAACTGCTGCTGCAGGACGAGTACGACAAGCATCCCCGCTGGGGTGAGGGACCGTGGCACCTGTCGCCGCGCGGGCCAGGGCGGGGGTCGGCCGCCGCGCCCGCGCGGGTGCGCGCCCAGCGGTCGCCGGCCGGCTCACGGCTCATGGCCGAATTCAGCCTGGGCGACCTGGCGATCACCCAGGAAACGGTGCTGTGGGACGGCGCGGAGCGCGTCGAGTTCCGGACCCACGTCAGCGGGTCCATCGGCAAGGACCGGCTGCTGCGGGTGCGTTTCCCGGCGGGCGTTCCCGGCGCGCTGCCGCTCTACCAGACGGCGACCGCGGTGATCGGGCGGCCGTTTGGCGCGCCCGAGGCGGACACGGCCAGGCACTGGTACACCCTGGACAACCCGGCCAACCAGTGGTTCGGGCTCGGCTCGGCGGCCCGGGTGGAGCTCGAGGTCTCCGGCCGTGGCCGGCTGAGGCAGGCGATCGGCGTGGCCGAGGTGATCCCGCCACTTCAGCCAAACGGGCACCGGAATCTCGTCCGGGACGTGATCACCGCCCTGGCGGCGGCCGGCGTCACGGCCACCTGCTCCCGTGCCGACGGTTCCCGTTACGGATCGGTGGACACGGACTCGAACCTGCCCGACGTGCGAATCGCGCTCGGCGGCCCGGCGGACAACCCGTTCACCGCCGAGGTGCTCGCGGCGGCCGACCCGTCGCACGCCAAGCGGCTCGCCGCGCTGCTCGCTGACGGCGACACCGCCCGGCTGTGGGTGCCGGCCGCCCGGTCACGCGAGGACGCGTTCGCGCCCGGCGCGGACTTGCGCGGCGCGCGGGACCTGCCGGTGCTGATCGTGGCCGGCGGGGACCCGGCCGCCCTCGCCGCCGCCCTCGCCGGGCTGGCGGACGATATGGCCGACGCCGAGATCGGGGCCTCAGCCGCCGCCCCGACGGCCGCCGGCGACGACGTCTACGAGGCACCGCTGGCCGACCGGTCGGTGGCGCTGTTCAACCAGGGCACGCCCGGCGGCGTGATCGCGCCGGACGGCACGCTGTACCTGTCCCTGATGCGTGCGTGCTCCTCGTGGCCATGCGGGGTCTGGATCGACGGAGACCGGCGGCCCACGCCGGACGGCGGCAGCTTCGCCTGGCAGCACTGGAGTCACACGTTCGAGTACGCGCTGGCCTCGGGTCCCGGTGACTGGCGGCGGGCCGGGTACAACGCGGCCGCCGAAGACTACAACCACGGCCTGCTCACGGCCGGGACGTTCGCGGCGGACGAGCCGGGCGCGGCCGCGCCTTCCGCGGCCGGTGTACCGTCCGGGACGAGCCTCGCGTCGGCCGAGCCGCGGAACGTCACGCTGACCGCCCTCAAGCCGCACGGCAATCCGCTCGCGTCCTCACGGCCGGGAACACCGCGGGAAGGGACCGTCACCGTCCGGCTGCGCGAAACCGACGGAACGCCGGTCAGGGCGGCGGTCCGGCTCGCCGCGGGGATCCGCGCCGCGTGGCTGAGCGACCTGCTCGAGGAGTCGGCCGGGGCGCCGGTCGCGGTTTCTGACGGAGCGGCTTTCGTCGACGTTCCGGCGTTCGGGACCGTAACCCTCGTCTTGCAGGTGGAGGGCGGTCTGGGCATGTCTTCCCCGGGAAGTCTCCGAACGCCGGGGGGAAACACGCCGCAGCCCGCTGTTCCCGAAGCGGTCCAGCCGGTGTACACGCGGTACTGGCTGCACGGGAAGGGGCCGGCGCCGGCGGGGAACTTGCCTGTCGCCGTGCATGTCTCGCCCACGCGGGTGGCTGTGGCGCGGGCTGCTCTCGCGCTTGCAGCGTCCGCCGCCGCCTCATCAGACGCCCCTGCCTCAGCCGAAACGGCAGTTGTGCGGGTTAGCGTGGCTTGTGGGCCTCAAGGGGCGGCAGGAGAGCTGGAGCTCGTTGTGCCGGAGGGGATCGCGGCCGAAGCGGAGGGCGTGCTGCGATACGACCTGGGACCGGGCGAGTTCGCTGCGTGGGATGTGACGGTGAGGGCGGTTCCCGGGGCGGCGGACGGACGTTACTTCCTGGGCGCGCGGGTGCGCGACGGGCTCGGGCAGGTTCTCGAGGACACCGCCATGGTGGCGATCGGCGAGCCGGGGAAGCCGAACTCCCGCCTGCCGGCGGAGGAGCTGTTCGTCCGGCTGCAGGAGGACCTTCGGACGCAGGCCGGTGAGGTCAGCCTGACCGTGCTCACGCCAGAACTGCGCCTTGCCCCGGGTGAGCAGGGAGCGCTGCGGGTCCGGATCACCAGCCGGCTGGCATCCGAGCTTCGCGGCGAGGCGCAGCTGCTGTCCCCGTTCGGTAGCTGGACGGCGGTAGATCCGTGGATCCAGGACGTCCGTGCCGATCCGGGGGGATCCGCGACGCTCAGCTACCCGGTCACGGCGCCGGCGACGGCCCAGCCGGGACAGCACTGGTGGCTGCTGGTCAAGCTCATGTACTTCGGCCGCGTCCTTTACTCCGAGGCGGTTCCGCTCGCCATCCGATGACCGGCGGCGAGCGGGGCCGGAGTAGTGGCTCCGGCTCGCTTCGCGGCCAGGCTCGTTTCGCGGCCCGGCTCGCCGATCGTGGCCGCCCCGGTAGAGGCCACGATCGGCGAGCCGGATCCAGCCCGGGCAGGGTCTCGAGACCGAGACCGCCTGCCCCTCAGGCCGGGACGGCTTCCTCTTCTTCCTCCCGGGCCGGGTGGGGTACCGGCTGCGGGCGGCGGCCGCGAATGAGCGCGGCGATCACCAGCAGGGTTACGGCGTCGAAGATGGCGGCGAGCAGGAAGGCCGTGGACATCCCGTGGGCCAGCACGTGGTGCTGCTGCGCGACCGCGGACAGGCCCGGCACCGGGTGCCTGGCGGCGTCGCGGCTCGCGGTGCCGAAGACGGCGACCAGGACGGCGAGCCCCAGCGACCCGCCAACCTGCTGCATCACGTTCACCATGCTGGACGCGGCGCCGGAGTCCTCCGGGCGTACCCCCGCGAGCGACGCCGTGGTGAGCGGCACGAACACGATGCCCATGCCCGCGCCGAGCAGCACCATGGGACCGAACACGCCCGACCAGTAGCCGGTGGCCGGCGAGACGCGGGACAGCCACGCCATCCCCGCGATGACCGGCAGCATGCCGGCGATCATCAGCGGCTTCGCGCCGAAGGCCGGCATCAGCCTCGGGACCGTCCGGGAAACAGCGAACAGCGTGATCGTCAGCGGCAGGAACGCGACTCCCGCCCGTAGCGGGCTGAAGCCGAGGATGTCCTGAATGAACTGGGTGAGGAAGAAGAACATGCCGAACATGCCGGCGACGAGCAGCAGCCGCGCCACGAACGACCCGGAGCGGCTCACGTCGGCGAACAGGCGCAGCGGGGTGATGGGCTGGCGGGCCCGGGTCTCGGTCAGCAGGAAGGCCGCGAGCAGGACGGCCGCCGCCGCGAACGAGACCACGGCGGTGCGGTCCCCCCAGCCGCTGGAGGCGGCGCGGATGAAACCGTAGACGAGCGCCGCCACGCCGGCGGTGGACGTGATCGCGCCGGCCAGGTCGAAGCGCCCGGGCTGCCGCGGCGTCTCACCGACGAACAGCGGGGCGGCCGCGATGACGAGCAGGCCGATCGGCACGTTGATGAACAGCACCCACCGCCAGGAGAGCCACTCGGTGATCACGCCGCCGAGCACGAGGCCGAGCGACGCGCCGCCCATGACAACGCCGGTGTAGACGCCCAGCGCCCGGGTCCTCTCCCGTCCCTCGGGGAAGCTGCCGACGATCAGGGCAAGCACCGCCGGCGACGCGAGGGCACCGCCGGCGCCCTGGAGCGCACGTGCGGCAAGGAGCAGGGCCGCCGAGTTGGCGAGGCCGCCCGCGAGCGAGGCCAGCGTGAACACGGCGATGCCGGCGATGAACGTGCGCCGTCTGCCGAGGATGTCGCCGGCCCGGCCGCCGAGCAGCAGCAGCCCGCCGAACGTCAGCGTGTACCCGTTCAGCACCCACGACAGGCTCGTGGCGGTGAAGTGCAGGCCCGACTGTATGTGCGGCAGCGCGATGTTCACCACGGTAACGTCAAGAATGATCATGAGCTGGGCGCCGAGCATGATGGCGAGCGCGATGCCAGGGCGGCCGCTGCCGCGCCTTGGCGCGCCGCGCTCGCGCGCCGCGGCCTCAGGTGCCGGTGAAGCCGGTGAAGCCGGTGAAGAAGACAAGATGCCTCCACGCTTGTTTACTTGACGGGTCGTAACGGCCCACTGAGCTCCCATGGCGCGTGCACCCCTTCTCTCGCCTCGGGATGAACGCTACGCGTAGGGTCTGACATTTTGGGGGTCCGGAGGCCGCGCCACCCCAGATGTAGATGGCGGGTCCCTGGGTCCTCGGGATCAGCGGTCGGTCAGGAGGGCGAGATGACACACCGCCGACCGGGCGGTACTCTTGGGAACTATCCGGAGGTTCACTCCGCTTACTATACGGAGGGACCCTCCGGTTTGGCAAACGAATTTTGAGGATGATGACGCAACGCCGATGACGACAGAGACGACCGCGGGCCACGAGCGGCCCGCGCGGATGCGCGCCGACGCGCAGCGGAGCCATGCCAAGCTGCTCGTGGCCGCGACCGCGACGTTCGCCGAGAACGGCGCCGACGCGCCGCTCGAGGACATCGCCCGCCGGGCGGGCGTCGGTATCGGTACGCTCTACCGGCACTTCCCCACCCGTCTCGACCTGCAGGCGGCCGTCTACCGCAGCCAGGTGAACGCCGTGTGCGAGCGGGCGGAGGACCTGCTGGAGGGCGCACCGCCGGAGCAGGCGTTCGCGGGCTGGATCAGAGCCCTGGCCGGTTACCTCGTCACGAAGCGCGGACTGTCCCACTCGCTGATCAGCTCGCTGGGCAGGGATTCCGAGCTGATCTCGAGCTGCTGGATAGCGATGCGCGACACGGCCGACCGCCTTCTCGTCCACGCCCAGGAAGCCGGCGTGGTGCGGCCCGACATCACCGCCATGGACGTCATGCGGCTGGTGCACGGGATCGTGGTGAGCTCGGAGCAGGCGCCCGACCAGGCCGACCGCCTGCTGTCGCTCATGTTCGACGGCCTCCGCGCCAGGCCAGCGGACTCTTGATCCTGTGCTGTGCCATAACTTGTTCGCGTTACCCCGCCGACGCATCGATCAGGGAGCGCTTGCTCGCCGGATCGATTTGCCTGAAGTCGTAGACGGAGGTGATCGCGGTGATGAGGCCGGTGGACAGGGTCACCTCCAAGCCCCGCGTCGGTGAAGGTGCGGTGTGGCTTGACGAACTCCTCGGCCCAGAACCCAGTCGGATGCGGGTGCCATCCTTCATGGTCCACACGCTGGAACCCTCCTTCCCCGGGGATGCTCGGCAACATATAACATTCCGCGGAAGGCTTCGCGACGGAAGCGGCTTGCCCGGAATCTTGATCAGCGGCCGGGCCGACGGACCCGGATCCCCGGCGTAAGGCCGCCGCCGCTGGCCACGGCGCCTGTCATCTGACCGGCGGCGGTGTGCCCTCAGCGCTAGCCGCCAGCGTCATGTCCCAGCCGCAAACCACGCACGCGTGGCGGAAGGCTGACCGGGCGAACTCCACCGCCGCCGCCCGGGGATCCGGGTCCGACCGCACGTCATCCCAGTCCAGGATGTACTCTCCCAGGCCCGGCTCCCAGCGCGCCGCGGCCGGGGACAAGGCCGCACCCGCGAAACCCGGCGCGGCGGGGTGCGCGTAGGCGTAGAAGGCCGCCTTACCGTAGCGGGCGTCGCCGGGCCACCAGCCGACAGCGACCTCCTGGGCGTCCATCGCGTTGCGCATGATGAAATCCCGCGACGGGGGGTCAGCCGGCAGCCCGGAGAACAGGCTCACCGCCAGGTCAAACGAGCCCCACCACGCATTGACCGGCGTGGACCGGCCACGGAACGGCGCCCGGTAGGCGGCCAGGACCAGCGCCGCCTGGGTCGCCGCGGCGAAGTAGTCGCTGACCTGCCGCGGGTCGTAGCGGGCGTGCTGCGAGTCCTCCGTCAGCGGTACGCTCCAGGGGACTTCCTGCGGCGCCGGGTCAATCTCGGCCGGTCCGCCGAGGACGGCGACCGCCGCCAGCACCGCGCTGGTCACCTCGCCGACCGGCCGGTCCGGGGTCAGCACGATGCGCTCGGTCCGCCCGCCGCTGTGCTCCACCACCGCCTCGTGCCGCCGCAGATCCAGCGCGATCACCAGCGCGCCCGAACCGTCGGGGGCGGGCAGTGGCGCGGTTTCCCAGCCCCGCGCGGTCAGCCGCAGCGCCGCATGCTGCAGTTGCGGCTCAGGCGGCGCGAGCCTGGCCGCCAGCTTGCCGAGCACCTGGGTATGCGCGTGCAGCGTGTCGCAGGTCTCGCGCCAGCGGTCATACGAAAGGGCAGGCCAAGCTGACACCATGAAAGGCGGGGAATCGCCTGCCGCATCCATGCGTCCTCCATCCGGCATTCAAGAGCGATCCAGGATCTGCAAAGGGCTGCCTGCGCCCGGGCTTCGGGCGCTAGGCACTGTCTTCCCAGGCACTGTCTTCCCAGGCACTGTCTTCCCAGGCACTGTCTTCCCAGGCACTGTCTTCCTAGGCACTGTCTTCCATCGAGAGGCGATGACCAGCCGCACGGATGCGGGTCAGCGTCGACGCGAACTGCCGCAGGGTCCGCTCCGGCACGGCGGAACCGAGCCAGCGCTGCAGCTCCTCGTCGAAGGCCACCCCGGCCTTGCCGAGGAGGACCTTGCCCTCTTCGGTCAGTTCCAGCAGCGACGATCGCCGATCGGCCGGGTTCGGGAGCCTCCGGCAGTACCCGTTGGCCTCGATCCGGTCCACCAGCTTGCTCGTGCCGCCGGTCGTGATGCCCAGTTCCCTGGCGATATCGAAGACCCGGCAGCCGGGGAGCCGGCCGATCACCGACATGGGCTCGAAGTGCGTCAACGGCAGGTCGAACTCGCTCTTCAGCCGGTCGTCAACCGCATTCCACAGCTCGATCTCGAAGCGGACCAGGTCGTTGAACACTTCCCTGAGGTCGGACATCTCCGACTCACCTCCCACGGCAGTTGCAGCTTACCGCCCGACGGAAGTAACTTCCCTATAGGTTGATTCTGGATAAGCGACGCCATGCCTGCGGCGCGTCAGCCGATCTGTTCGGCCAGGGCGACGATGATGCCCGCGGGACCGCGGAGGTAGCAGAGCCGGTAGATGCCCTCGTACTGCGCCACCTCGCCGAGGAGTTCGGCGCCGTGGGCGCGCAGGCGGGCGACGGTGTCGTCGATGTCGTCGACGGCGAACATGACGCGATGCAGGCCCAGCGTGTTGGGCGGCGGGTTCTCCGGCTCGGCGCCGGCCGCCGCGGGGGTGTGGTACTTCGTAAGCTCAAGCTTGCTATGGCCGTCCGGGGTCCGCATCATTGCGATGTCGCTCCGGACGCCGTCGAGTCCGACGGTGCGGTCGGCGAAAAGGCCTTCGATCTGCGCCTTGCCTTCCAGCTCCATGCCCAGCTCGGTGAAGAACGCGACGGCGGCATCCAGGTCTCCGACGACGATGGCGACGTTGTCCATCCGCTGAATGGTCATGTCTGCGAGCATAAAACAGCGGCGAGCCGCCGGTTCGTGTGCCGGAATGCGGGATCGTTATGCCGAGGTCGGGCCGATGGCGGTGGCGAACAGGAACCAGGTGGAGTGCGGTAGCCACTGCTCCATGATCCGCCAGTCGTCTGGCCAGTTCGCGGTGAAGGCATCGGACCTGTAGCCCGGCTCGTACTGGATGCCCCTGCCGTCCGTGGTCAGGCCGCTGATCCCGTTGTTGATGCCGCCTGCCTGGGGCAGGAATTGCCAGGTGCCCGCGACGTCGTAGTACTGCGGGTTGTTCACGCCAACGCCGTTGAGCATGCAGGACGCGTAGGGGTTCAGGCCGCAGATCCAGTTGAGCTGGTCGGTCGCGTACTGCTCCAGGGGAGCGCTGGCGCCGCCGTGCACGGCGAGCAGCCGCGCGGCCGCGGCCAGCGAGCCCAGCCGTGCGTTCTCGCCCTGGAACCAGCCGCCGGCCTGAGTGGACGGTGACACGTCGTGCGGGTAGAAGAAGGTGGTGAACCGCCTGCCGTCGGCGACCTGCACGAGCTGCCGCGCGTAGCCGAACGGGTTGACGGTGTCCTGGGTGGCAGCGATCTCGAACTGCAGCGATCTGCGCGCCGCCTCCAGCAGGCGAGCACGCTCGGCGCCCCCGGCCAGGTCGGCGTAGCTCAGCAGGCTGACGGCCGGCAGCCCCGCGTTGCTCGGGTGGAAGAACGGGCGGCTGCCGTCGCCGGCGCGCCAGTACCCCTTGCTGGTCACGCGGCTGGCGAGGCTGTGCGCGCGGTCACGGGCGATAGCCAGGTAGGACTGGTCGCCGGTGGCCCGGTAGAGCTCGCTGGCCGCGATGAGGACCTCGCTGTCGTCCAGGATGTTGTCCGGCGTGCCGTAGTTCAGCTTCCGGTTGTTCGCCTGGAGGAACCTGAACGCACGCTCCGCCGCCGACAGGTAGTCGCGCGGGCCGTACTCACCGGTCTCGGCGTTACGGCGGGTGCTGGCGATGGCGAGCGCTCCGATCGCGCTGCCGCCGCCGGTCCGGAAGCTCACCATCAGCGGCCGATCCGAATGCGGGACCGTGTCGAGGAACCGCCAGCGCGGGTCCTCCGGGTCGGCCATGGTGTTCCCCGGCTCGGGCTGATCGATGGACCAGTAGAACGACCCGTCCGCCGGCTGCATCCGCACCAGCCAGTCGGCGCCGTACATCGCCTCGTCCAGCAGCCAGTACCGCAGCTGCGTGTACTGATCGCTCCATCGCCGCTCGATCTGCCGCAGCGAAGCGAACAGCACCCACGCGGTGAGCGGGGCCTGAGTAGTGACCAGGTACGGCGCGGTTGGGCCCTGGAAGTACTGGGCGAAGTGAATGCCCAGGTCACCGGTCGCGTCATACCAGCCGCCGTGCACGTCAACGAAGTGCGTGCCGTTCTGCCCGACCGGCAGGCGCCGGTCCCGTTTCTCGAACGGCCCGGAGCTACGCGAGCCCTTGAAGTAATGCAGCACATGGGACATCGTGTGCCGTTCATACAGATGAGCCTCGATCTGGAACGGATAAGACCAGCCGACATCCGACCCGTCCGCGTCGCCTGCCACGACGATGTACTGGCTCTGCCTGGCCAGGCCGCTGAAGTCGCCGGTCCAGTACACGGCCGGGACCTGCGGAGAGGCGCGCCGCCAGTCGGCGACCGGGCCGGCGAAGCGTGCCACGCCCCGATGCACCACCGCCCCGCTCGTGGTATCGACCAGCTGGTATGCCAGCGGACCGGAACCGTGCGCCGCGCCCACGACCAAGCGCTTGGGACCGTCGGCCTCGTAGCCCACGTTGTTCACGAACACCTGCAGTGTGCCCAGGCCGGGCAGTGCGGCCGGCTGTGCCGCTCTGGCCTGGCCGCCCAGCGCGGTCACGGCGCCGACGGCGACGGTGCCGGCCGAAGCGCCGAGGAATGCCCGGCGCGGCAAGGGCCGGGATCCGGTAGCGGACATCGCCATCCTCCTTCACCTGCCCCCGAATGTCATTTGTTAGGAAAGAAACCTAATTAGGAATGGCGGTCCTGTCTAGACCTCCGGATGCTCACGGCCGGGCTGACGATGGCGGCGGGGCCGCTGGCGCATCTGGCCCCGCCCAGTGGGGCCGCTGGCGCATTTGGCCCCGCCCAGTGGGGCCGCTGGCGCATTTGGCCCCGCGCAGGGCCCGCGCGGGCGCCGGCTGCCGGCAGCAGGGGTGTTACCTGTGGGCATGGAGGGCCGGATAGCGATCGATGAGGTTAGTTACCATCTCGAGGCCGGGCGGCCCGGGATCCGGGCTGGCGCTGCCCGTTACAGCGCGGGCGGGCGGTTCTCGTAGGGCGTGCTGAGCACGACGGTGGTTCGCGTGGAGACCCCTGCCAGCGTGCGGATCTGCTGCAGGAGCTCTTCGAGCGCAGCCGGCGACGCGACACGCACCTTGAGTATGTAGTTCTCATCGCCCGCGACGCTGTGACATGCCTCGATCTCGGCGAGCTGGAACAGCCGCTGCGGGACGTCGTCCGGGGCGGCGACGTCGAAGGGCTTGATCGAGATGAACGCCGTCAGCGGAAGGCCGATCACCTCCGGGTCACACAGGGCGACGTAGCCCGTGATGACGCGGTCCTGCTCCAGCCTGCGCACCCGCTGGTGCACCGCGGAAACCGACAGCCCCGCCTGCCTGGCGAGCTCGGTGAAGCTCATCCGCCCGTTGCGTGAGAGCAGTGACACGATCCTTCGGTCGATGTCTTCCACCCCGTCAAAGGTAACGCCCCGTACTCACTTCCGTGACACCGCATGGTAACGGAATGATCACGGGCTTTACGCTCCCGTAACATTAGAGGCGGCACGCTTACCGGGCCGCCCGGCCGTCGTTAGGCTCTGCCAGGACAGACCCCCGCCGCGGAGCAGGGCTCCGCGGGGAGAGGCAACACGAGGAGTTCCCGCATGGCACAGATTGTGCTCGATCACGTGGAGAAGGTCTACCAGGGCAACGTCAAGGCCATTGACGACCTGAGCCTGGACGTCAAGGACGGCGAGTTCATGGTGCTCGTCGGGCCGTCCGGGTCCGGCAAGTCGACCGCTCTGCGCGCCATCGCCGGCCTGGAGGAGATCACCGGCGGCACGATCCAGATCGGCAGCCGGGTCGTGAACGACCTGCCGCCCAAGGACCGTGACATCGCGATGGTGTTCCAGAACTACGCGCTCTACCCGCACATGACGGTCGAGGACAACCTGGCGTTCGGCCTGAAGCTCCGCAAGACCCCCAAGGACGAGATCAGGCGGCGGGTCGGCGATGCGGCCAAGATGCTCGGCCTCGAGCAGTACCTGTCACGGAAGCCCTCGCAGCTTTCCGGCGGCCAGCGCCAGCGGGTGGCGATGGGCCGCGCGATCGTCCGCGAGCCGCAGGCGTTCCTCATGGACGAGCCGCTGTCCAACCTGGACGCCAAGCTCCGCGTGTCCATGCGCGCGTCGCTCAACCAGCTCCACGAGCGGCTCGGCGTGACCACCGTCTACGTGACACACGACCAGGTCGAGGCGATGACGCTGGGACACCGCGTCTGCGTGCTCAGGGACGGCAAGCTGCAGCAGGTCGACACGCCGCAGACGCTGTTCGACTCGCCGGTGAACCTGTTCGTGGCCGGCTTCATCGGCTCGCCGGCGATGAACTTCGTGACGGCGGAGCTGGTGCGCGACGACGGCCCCGCGGTCACGTTCGCGGGCTACCGGTTCGCGGTGCCCGCGGAGGTTCTCGAGAACAAGCCCGGGCTCAGCGACTACTTCGGCCGCAAGATCATCCTCGGCATCCGCCCGTCAGACTTCGAGGACGCCAGCCTGGGCGACGGCCGCTGGGCGCGGATGCCGGCCACGGCCGAGGTCACCGAGGAACTCGGCAGCGAGATCCACGTGATCTTCACGATCGACGCGCCGCCGGTGGAGCACGCCAGCATCACGGACGCCGCCGCCGGAAGCGAAGAGGAAGAGGAGACCGTCGCCGCGCTGGTCGGCGGCAAGTCACTGTGGACCGCGCGTGTGTCGGCACGGTCCCGGGTACGCCCGGGGCAGCCCGTCGAGCTCGGCGTGGACACCAACAACCTTCAGTTCTTCGACCCGGACACCAGCCTGTCCATCGGCCATCCGCAGGCCAGCCCCACCGCGAGTGCCGCGCCGGCTACGGTCACGGACACCGAGGACGTCAAGGACACCGCCTGAGGACGGCTGCCGCCGGGCGCGGGATGGATCTTCGCCGGCTGCGCGTTGCACGGCCTGAGACGGTGACGCGTGGTGGGAGACTGAGAGCATGCAGCAGCATCCGGAGGAACTCTACGAGCTGGACCTGGCCGCGCCGGAGGTGAGCGGCGCGGCCATGCTGGTTCACCTGGAGGGGTTCATGGACGCCGGCGCGGCGGGGCGTCTGCTGACCGAGCACCTGCTTGCCCACTTCGATCACGAGAAGGTCGCCAGCTTCGACACCGACCGCCTGCTGGATTTCCGCTCCCGCCGCCCCCTCATGACCTACGACAAGGACCACTGGGAAAGCTACGAGGCGCCCGAGCTTGACGTGCACCTGCTCGGCGACGGTAAGGGCGCGCCGTTCCTGCTGCTGACCGGGCCGGAACCAGACCATGAGTGGGAGCTGTTCACGGCCGCGGCCAGGTCCGTCGCCGACCGGCTGGGCGCCGGGCCGGCCGTCACGTTCATCGGCATCCCGATGGGCGTTCCGCACACCAGGCCACTCGGCGTGCTCGCGCACGCCACCAGGCCGGCCCTGGTCACGAGCCGGCACCAGATGCCCAGCAGGCTGCAGGTGCCGGGGAGCGCGTCCGCCCTGCTGGAGCTGCGCTTCGGCCAGGCGGGCCGGGACGCGGTCGGCTTCGCCGTCCAGGTCCCGCATTACCTGGCGCAGGCCGTCTACCCGGCGGCCTCGCTCGCGCTGCTGGACGCGGTGAGCGAGGCGACCGGGCTCGACCTGCCGGCGGACGCGCTCCGCGAGGCCTCCGAGCGCACCAACACGCTGATCGACCGCCAGGTGGCCGAATCGGCTGAGGTCGCCGACCTGGTGCGCGGGCTGGAACAGCAGTACGACGCCGCCCTGGCCGCGGGCGGCAACGATCTGCTCGCCGACGGCGAGGAGATGCCCACCGCCGACGAGCTCGCCGCCCAGTTCGAGCAGTTCCTCGCCGAGCAGCAGCGCCGCGGCGACCAGCCCGACCGCTAGACCACCACGAGATCCCGGGTGCCGTTGTTGAGGCGCTCGTAGCCGTCTTCGGTGCACATAACGATGTCCTCGATCCTGGCGCCGTGCGGCCCGGGGTAGATCCCCGGCTCCACGGAGAACGCCATGCCGGGCTCGAGGAGCTCGGTGTTGCCGGCCACGATGTACGGGTCCTCGTGCGTCTCCAGGCCGATCCCGTGCCCAGTTCGGTGTATGAACCACTCCCCGTAACCCGCGCCGGCGATCAGCGACCGCGCCGCGTCGTCCACCGACCCGGCGCTCACCCCCGGCCGCACGAATGCGCACGCCGCCTCCTGCGCTTCCTGCAGCACCTTGTAGTAGGCGGCGAACTCGGGCGGCGGCTGGCCGATCGCGTACGTGCGGGTGCAGTCCGAGCAGTACCCCGACGGCATCGTCCCGCCGATGTCCACGACCACCACGTCGCCGGTCAGCAGCACCCGGTCCGACAGGTCATGGTGCGGGCTCGCGGCGTTCGGCCCGGATCCGACGATCACGAAGTCGACCTGCGCGTGGCCCTCCGCGAGAATGGCCTCGGCTATGCGGGAACCCACCTCCCGTTCGGTCAAACCGGGCCGCAGCCAGCCCGGGACGCGCGCGTGGACGCGGTCGATCGCGGCACCGGCCTCCCGCAGCGCCGCCGCCTCGGCTGCCGTCTTGCGCATCCGCAGGCCACGGAGGGCGGTGCTGGCCAGCTCCTGGCGCGCCGAGGGCAGCGCGTCCCGGAATTTGAGCACGTTCAAAGCCCACATCCGGTCGGAAAGGCCGACCGCGCCGACGCCGGCGAGGTTTTCTGAGATTATCCGGAACGGATCGTGCGTTTCCTCCCAGGCAACCATCTCCAGGCCGAGTGCGGAGACCGGGGACGCCTGCGCCGCGGCGAGCTCGAGCTTCGGCACAACCAGGAACGCGGCTCCGTCCGCGGGCACCGCCAGGCACGTCAGGCGCTCCAGCTGGATCGCGTCGTAGCCCGTCACGTAACGCAGGTCCGGCCCGGGGGTGAGCAGCAGCGCGTCGAGCCCGGCAGCGCGGGCCGCCCTGGCGGCCGCGCCCAGCCGGGACGCCGGGTACAGGTCCGCGAGACGGTTGTTCATCGGTTTCATGTCCCTTCGGTTGCTGCTTGTGGTTACTTAGCGCCGCTGGGTAGCGGATTAGTTGAATCAGCCCCTAGACAACCGGACCGCGATGTATGACGCTAGGTACACAGCCGATTACCGTTTGCGAGCAGATATGGACCCCTCACATGTCTAGTTCATCACCCGCCGGTGTCGATCGCATCCCGGATCCGGCGTCCGCGGTCGGCATCCCGTGTCGGCGGCACGGCCTCCCGCGGCGGCGCGCGGACCGCGTGCCCGCCGTGAGCCTGGCTCCCCCCGAGCCCGCTCCCCCGGCGCTCGAGGACCTGCTCCTTCCCCCGCCGGAGACCATCGCGTTCATGCCCGGCCTCCGCCTGGCCGTGCGGTACAGCACCGCGCCGCCAGCCCCCGTGGCGCCAGCCGTCGCTTCGGTGCCCGCCGCGAGACCGGCGCCGGATCGTTCCGCGGGCACCGGCCCGGCGTTCGGTGCCGGCGGGGACTGGTATCACGCCACCGTGACACCGACGGGCCTGGTGCTGGTCGCCATCGGCGACGTGGCGGGGCATGGCGGTCCCGCCGCGCGTGACATGCTGCGGCTCTACCGGGGGCTGGCAGGCCTGGCCGCGACCTGCTCGCCGCCGGGCCTGCTGATGAGGTGGCTGAACATCCTGATGCACGCCCGCGGCCCCGAGCGAACGGCCTCCGCGCTGGCCGGGTACTTCGACCCCGGTGCGAGGACGTTCGTCTGGGCACAGGCCGGTCATCCGCCGCCGGTGCTGATCAGGGACGGGGCGCCCAGGCCACTGGAGCGCCCGGCGGGCGTGCTGCTCGGCGCCTCCTACGGCGACTACGACGCCGCGGCCATCCGGCTGCGCCCGGGTGACCTCATGCTGCTGTACAGCGACGGGCTGATCGGGCGCCGCGAAGAAACGTTCGCGGACGGGCTCGCGACCGTGCTCCGCGCCGCGGCTGGGCAGACCGACCCGGAACTGGCCGCCACGGCGGTCCTGGAGGCGGCCGGCGAGCAGAACCCGGCCGATGACATCTGCGTGCTGGTGCTCGAGGTACTGTTACCCCGCCGTGATCGCGGCGAGGAAACGGGTCAGCGAGGAGCCCAGCCCCCACTTGGCGCCGAGATCGGCGAGGCGCGCGGGGTCCGGGGGGTGCGCCGGCAGCGCGCCGCCGACGGGCGGCAGCGGAATGTCGGTGGCGACGCGGACCACGGGCGGCGCTACGTCCAGGTAGCCGCGCGCGGCGGCGAGCTTCTTCCTGGTGCCGCCGGGGAAGCCGCCGTGCCCGGCGTCCAGCGCGCTGATGATCCCCCCGATGCCGCCAAACGTCCTGATCAGCGTCGCGGCGGTCTTCTCTCCCACGCCGGGAACGCCGGGAAGCCCGTCACTCGGGTCGCCGCGCAGCACCGCGAAGTCGGCGTACGCCCGCCCGGGGATGCCGTAGCGCGCGGCCACCGCGGCCTCCTCGATGACCTCCAGCTTCCCGAGCCCCCGCACGGTATAGAGGACCCGCACCTGCCGCGCGTCGTCGATGACCTGGAACAGGTCGCGGTCGCCGGTCACCACGTCGACGGGTTCCGCCGCCCTGGCGGCGAGCGTGCCGATGATGTCGTCCGCCTCGAAGCCCGCATACCCCGCCATGGCAACGCCCGATTCGTTCAGTACCTCGCTGACGAGCGGGATCTGTGCGGCGAGTCCCGGCGGGGTCTGCTCGGTCCCGTCCGGCTCCGCGCGGTGCGCCTTGTACGACGGGATCGCCGCGACCCGGAAGGCGGGGCGCCAGTCCACGTCCATGCACGCCACCAGGCGCGCCGGGCGGCGGTCCCTGACCAGCCTGCCGATCGTGTCGAGGAGGCCGCGCACGGCGTTCACCGGCGTCCCGTCCGGAGCGGTCACCGTGTCGGGCATTCCGTAGAACGCGCGGTAGTACAGCGACGCGGTATCCAGCAGCATCAGCGAGCTCATCCCGCTATCCTGCCAGGCCGTACTGACATCGGGGGCCGGCAGCGGGGAGCCGGCAGCGGGGCCGGCATCCGGGGCCAGGCGGAGCCGCCCTGGGTTACAGCAGCAGGATCTTGCCGTCCTTGATCGCGATCGACTTGGCCGCCAGCGGCGATGCCGCCGGGCCGGTCACGACCGCGCCGTCGGTGACCTTGAAGGTGCTGCCGTGGCACGGACAGTCGATGGTGCCGTTCGCGACTCTGTTGCATATGCAGCCAACGTGCGTGCACACCGCGCTGAACGCGCGGAACTGCCCCGCCGCAGGCTGGGTGACGACGACCTGGTGGGCCATGAACACCTTGCCGCCCCCGAGAGGGATCTCCGAGGTCAGGCCCAGGAGAGCGCCGGACATGGTGTTCGCGGCGCCGCCGCCTGCCGAGCCGGTCCCGCCCTGGGCTGACTCCCCCGTCCCGCCCTGGCCTGACCCGCCGGTCCCGCCCTGGCCTGACCCGCCGGTCCCGCCCTGGGCTGACCCGCCGCCCGAGCCGCCCATCGAGCCGCCGGCGGTGTTGCCCGTGCCGCTCCCCGCCGGGCCCGCTTGCATGCCCGCCGCCGCGGACGGGGACGAGGTGGCCTCCGTCCCGGGCGCCTGCCCGGCCTCGTTGGCGTCATAGGGAACCGAGGCGGTGCTGCAGCCGGCCAGCGCGCCGCCGATTCCGGCGAGGCCCACTCCCAGTAGCACTCCGCGCCGGGTGGCGCACCGGTCCTGCTGGGGCTCTTGTGTCATCGATCATCCTTCGCTTGTGTGCGCTCTGCTGGCCCCACGGGGACCCTTCGCTGTGTTTTCGGATCGCTGTGTTTTCGGATCGCTGTGTCTTTCGGACCGGGGGACGCTTCCCGGACCCGCTTGCCGGGGACGAGCCCCCGGGACCCCGTTGGAAGCGGGGACAACACTCTTGTACGGGAAACCGGCCGTACCGCGTCCGGCGGCGGGCGCTCCGTAAGAGTCCGGTAATCCGGTGTGTGAGGCGAACGGCGAGCGATACCGTGCGGGTCACACTACCCGCACGGCATCGCGATTTCAGGCGTTACCGGCTTGTCTGTCCCGGCCGGTCGCGGCCGGTCGCGGCCGGGTCGCCATCACCACCACCAGTGGTGGTGGTGATGGCTGGCCGACCCGGCGTTGCCCCCGGGAGCGTTTCCGCCGCCTCCGGAGGCGGTCGCGGTCGGCGGCGGGGCCACGGACGGCGCGGCCGTCGCCGATGCGCTGGCGGTCGCCACCGGCATGGCGGTCCCGGAGGCCCCGGCCGTCGCCGACGCGAACGGGGTCGGAGTCGGGACGAACGGAGGCGACGTTGCCACGGTGGTTCCCGTCGCGCTGGCCGCCGGGCTGGCCGTCGCGCTGGCTGACGTGGTGGCCGACGCCGAGGCCGACGCCGTGCTGGCCGGGCAGACCGTCATGCCCGCGGTTGGGTTGCCGGCCCCGGCGGTGACCGGGTTGACCTGGTGCAGGAAGCACGCCGCGACCACGGTGCCCGCACCGTTCACGGTGGTGGAGACGTCGTTCTGCAGGCCGAAGTTCTGGCAGTTGAGGTTCATGAAGGACTGCTGCAGCCGCATCGCCAGGAACGTGAAGAGGTTGGTGGCCAGCGCGGGCAGCGGGCCGGGCTTGCCGATCGTCAGGTTGACGTCCTGCTGCAGCCGGGTGCCCTGGATGCTCTCCATGTCGCCGCAGTACTGCGCCGGCGACTCGCCTGCGGGCAGCGGCGGCTGATCCATAATCGACCGGTAGGTGTTGGCCTTGTCCGTGTTGAAGTTGGCGTTGTTGTCCAGCGTCATCGGGTCGTTCAGCGGGACCAGAGCGGCCGGGCCGCCCTGGCGGCCGGCGAACGCCGCCGCCTGCAGCTCGTCGAGCGGCAGCGCGGGGGCAGGCGCGCCGCCGTTGGCGAGGTCCGGGGCCTTCCAGGGCGTGCAGCCGAGCGCCGGGTCCACGAACAGGTCGATGAGCCCGTTGTCGCTGCCGTTGAACAGCGTCGCGGCGCCGGCCAGCGCCTGCTGGTTCCCGGCGGTGTCCTGCGCGGTCTGCCCGTTGCCGTTGGCCAGGTACTCGGTCGTGACGTTGTCGCTCTGGTCCTGGTCGATGACCGAGAAGTCGCGCGTGGTCGGGCATGGCTGCCCGTCGAGCGCGGTCCCCGGCGACGGCACGGTGAGCTTGCCCTCCTGGATGGCGTCGTTCGCCGCATGAAAGAACGCCAGCCCGTTGCACGACCCCACCTGAGTGAACGAGGAGAACTGGCCCTGGATGCTCTCGCCGGCGATGCAGTTGGCCTGCTGCAGGATCGCGTCGGGCGTGGCCGACGCGGCCGGGACGTTGGCGTTGGCAGGCGGCGTGGTGGGGGTGCCCGCAGGGCCGCCCGCAGCGCCCGCAGGGCCGCCCGCAGCGCCCGCGGGTCCAGACGCGGCGCCCGCGGGTCCGCCGACGGTGCCCGCGGCAGAACCGTTACCGCCCGAAGACCTGCCGGCCGGCACCGTGCCGTAGCGCCAGCCGTGGCCGTGGTGCCGGTGGTGGCGCCAGTGCAGATAGCGGTGGTGGTGCCAGTAGAAGTAGTAGTACCACCAGCCGTTGCCGCCTGGGGTCCAGGTGGGCGACGGTGTAGGCGTGGCGGTCGGCGTGGCTGTCGGCGTGCCGCTCGGCGCCGTGGTCGGTGTGACGGTCGGCGCCGTCGTCGGCGCGGTCGTGGGAGTGGCGCTCGCTGGGCCGCTCGGCGCGGTCGTCGGAGCCGCCGTCGGCGATCCGGTCGGCGTGGGCCCGGTGATCCCGGCCTGGTCCGCTCCCTGCAGCGTCAGCGTGTTGCCGTTGAACCCGAACCACACCGCGACGATGCCGCCTGCCGGGAGCGCGGGCATCACAGGCTGCTGTGCGGGCTGCGTGCCCTTGTCGATGACCAGCGGGTTGTAGACGGATATCTGGCCCGTGGCCGGGTTGATGACGGCGCCCTGCACGAACGCGGTCTGGTTCGGGTTCGCCTCGTTGCATGGCCCTGCCGCCGGATTGGTCGCGGTGAGCTGGTATGGGGAGGCGAGTCCCTGTGCGGTCAGCGGGTTGGCCGGCACGATCAGTGTGCAGTTCATGTTCACGGCCGGCGCTGTCGCCGCAGCCGTGTGGGCGGAGAAGAGATGGCTGGCCGAGGCGGCCACCACCACCAGCCCGACGCTCACCGCCCCGGCCACGGCGGCTATGAGCGGAGTCCTCGCATCCCGCCTGCCCGACCGGTAACGCCTGTAATGCCGGTACCTACGCCCGCGTGCCATGTTGACGATCCCCTCAGGTATTCCTTCAGTGACGCTCCCAGGGCACGAACGTTAGCGACTTGTTACGGAAGCCGCGGAACTTTCGAAGGTTATATGTCTTACGAAGTTATTTCGTCGTAATCAACAGGCCCCGCCGCGAGCGGGCGTCCGCGGCGGGAAGCCCTTCGCCGACGGGTTTGCGCGCCAGACGGCCGACTCTGGGCTCACCTCTCAGCATGATCATGGAAACGGCGGGCCGAATACGGCACCTACGATTCCGCGATCATGGGGCGTGATGCTGATGGGGCGGATGGGAGTGACGGACGCCCCGCTTGCGGGGCCGGCGTTACTGTTGCGACTGATGTTCTGTCGCGGCCGACGTTGCTGCGGCGAAAGCGGCCGGGCGGTCCGGGCGTCCAGCCCGGCGCACAAACGATATCCGGCGGCGTCGCAGCCCCCGTTACCGTCCCGAGAGATATGCGCCCGACCCAGCCGGTCTCCGATGGTTCACGCCCGGTCCGACGAGTCCTCGTCCCCGTCGGAGCGGCGCCAGCCGGCGGCGAGCTCGCGTATCTGCCCAGCCGCCTCCGGCAGCGGCTGGCCGCGTCCCACCGCCACGCCCACGAGGTAGGCCGTGAGCGGCGCGGCGGGCCTCGCGACGCCGTGCGCCACGTCGCGGGCCAGGTCGAGCACCTCCCCCACGTCCGCCGAACCGGGGTCGAGCCCCAGGTCCAGGCACACCGCCGCCGTCCATTCCTCAAGCGTGTTCACGGCACCCTCGCGTCTTATGACATCCCATGGCCGTCCAGTGCGTCCCCAGTATCAGCTTTCCCGTCATTCGCTCCCTGTCATCTCTTCCCGTCATCAGAGCCATTCTCCGCCCGTAGCCCGCAGATTCTGGCCGGTGATCCACTGCGAGTCCGGGCCGGCCAGGAAGGCGACGACGCTGGCGATGTCGGCCGGCTGGCCGAGCCGCTTCAGCGCGATGAACGACGCCGTGTCCTCGAACGTCTCGCCGGGGTTGGCGCTGCGCAGCAGTTCGGTGTCGGTAGACCCGGGTGACACGCAGTTCACGGTGATCCCACGACCGCCGAATACCATCGCGGCCACGGTCGCGAACTGCTCCAGCGCCGCCTTGCTCGCCGGGTAGACCGGGCTGTCGGGCGTATGCAGCACGGTGCTCAGCGTGGAGATGCAGATGATGCGCCCGCCATCGCGCAGCTTCGGACCCGCTCGCTGGATCAGGAAGAACGGTCCCTTGGCGTTGACCGCCATCACCCGGTCATAGCTCTCCTCCGTGACGTCACCGAAGGCTTCTGGCGGCGCGATGCCCGCGTTGATCACCAGGATGTCCAGCGGCCCGAAAAGCTGCCCGGCCTGGCCAGGCAGCGCGAGCAGATCGTCGAGGCTGCCCTGATCGGCCCGGACGGCGTGGGCCTGGCCACCGTCGTCGGCGACCTCCTTCACCACCGCGGCGGCGGCCGCCTCGTTCTCGTAATAACTGAAGACGACCGACGCCCCGTCGCGGGCCAGCCGCCGAACGATCGCGCGCCCTATCCCCCGCGACCCGCCCGACACGAGAGCCGTCTTCCCGTCCAGCACGCCCATGCGATTCACCTCCGGTCTCCTCATCCTGCCCGGTGTGAGGGATGACCAGGAGCCAGGGTGTTGATGACGACGAGTCAAGATGCGGGTGACGAGGAGTTCTCCGGAGACGACGAGGAGTTCTCCGGTCACGTCGCGGACCGCCTCATCGGCTCGATCCTGTCGAGTCTGGATTCCGGCGGCCTCACCAGCGCGGTGGACGCGGTCGCCGAGCTGCTGGAAGAGGCCACCTCGCGATCGGCTCCATGAGCTTCGTCCTTTCGTTTGCCCTGGCCGCGTCACCTGAGCGCAATGGCATATCGAAAAAACTAGAGAACAAACAGGTATATGGACTTGTGATCTTGAATATGCTAGCGGTAGTATTCATGGTAGCAACCAGGTTTACCGAACGGGCGGTGGCTCATGCCTGACGAACCCATTCCCGGCAGCGGGCACGACGGCGAGCAGCCGCTGCCCGCGTTCGGGGATGGGTTCGCCGCCGACGGAGTCGGCGCGGACGGGTTTGACCTGGACGCGGACATGGACCGGCTGGCCGCCGACATCGAGGCCGGGCGGGTCCAGGTTCCCCCGGAGGGTGCGTGCGCGCAGGGCCTGTCGTTCATCGCCGCCGGGCCGGAAGACCTGGTCGCGCTCGGGGTACAGGACCTGACCGGGCTGGGCGCGGCCGGGTTCACCCAGGGCGGGGCGGCTGATGCGATGCCGCCCGGCGCGGTGCTGCTCGCGGTGGCCGAAGCGGCGTGCGCGGCCGGGACGCTGGGCGGGCTGGATGACGGGCAGGCGCTCGGCCTGGCAAAAGCGGGCAGGCGCCTGGCCGCGCTCGGCGCCTGGGTGCAGACCACCGCGGTCGCCGAGTTCGCCGGACGGCGGCGCGGCGAACAGGCGCCCAGCCGGGTGGCCGGCGAGACGGTCACCGAGTTCACCGAGTTCGCCTCCCACGAGCTGGCCCCGGAACTGGTGATCACCGACCGGGCGGCTGAGGAGCTGATGCGCCGCGCCGCCCAGGTCGCCCGGCGGCTGCCCGCCTGCCTGGCCGCGCTGCACGCCGGGCAGGTCAGCGAGTTCCAGCTGAAGATCGCCGCCGACGCCACCGTGGGCCTGTCGGATGCGGACGCCCTGGAGGCGGACAAACTGATCGCGGCCGCCGCCCCCGCGCTGACCCCGGGCATGCTGCGCACCATGTGCGCCCGCACGGTGATGATGATCGACCCGCAGGCCGCCAAACGGCGTAAGGATGAGGCGGCCAAGGACGCCCGGATCGAGTGGTTCCAGGAGCATGCCGGGACCGCCGCCTTGTGCGGCCGGGACCTGCCACCGGATGAGGTGCTGGCCTCGTGTGCGCATATCGATGGGCTGGCGCGCCAGCTGCGCGCCGCCGGGATGAAAGCCACGCTGCGCGCGCTGCGGGTGCGGGTGTACCTGGACCTGCTGCAAGGCAAGGACCCCCGCGACCGCCTGGCCACCGCCACCACCGCAACCGGCCAGCACTCCCCCGGCCCCGCCACCGGCCAGCAGTCGCCCCGCGCCGCCGGTGAGCACTCCCCCGCCACCGGCAGCCCAGGCACCGGGACCGCCGCCCCCGCCGGCGCGGGCACGGCGGGCTGGGACGAAGCCGAGGCCTGGAACGAGGCCAACTACGATCCCGGAAACCCGGGCGACCCGGCCAGCCCCGCGGCCCCCGGCGGCCGCGCCGCCTTCCCCGCGCTGATCAACCTGCTCATTCCCGCCGGCACCCTGCTCGGCTGGTCCCACGCCCCCGGCCAGGCCGCCGGCTGGGGCCTGCTCGACCCCGGCACCACCCAGGACCTCGTCACCGCCGCCTCTGCCCACCCAAGAACTCGCTGGTGCGTGACAGTAGTCGGCCCCGACGGCACCGCCACCGCCCACGGCTGCGCCCCCGGACACCACCCCTACCACCCCGGCATGTACCGGCCAGACCCGGGGACATCCCGGCCCGGCCCAAGCACTCACCCGCCGGGCCCAGGCACTCCCCCGCCTACCGGGGGTAGCCGCGACGGCTCCGCCCGCGCCCAGGATGGCACCCCTCATGCCCGGGACGGCACCCCCACCCCGGCCGCAGCCGGCCAGCTCGCCGCCCTCCTCGGCCAGCTGAAAGTCCAGCTCGCCCCCATCGCGAAGGGAACCTGCGACCACCGGCATCACGAGGACCACTACGTTGTCAGCCGGAAACTGAAACACCTCATCCAGGCGCGGACCGCCCGGTGCACCGCGCCCGGCTGCAACCGGCAGGCGGCGGAATGTGACGCCGACCACACGATCCCGTGGCCGGACGGGCCGTCCTGCGAATGCAACCTGGGGCCGCCGTGCCGCCGGCACCACCGGGCCAAGCAGGCACCAGGGTGGAAGCTTGAACAGACCAGCCCAGGCGTGATGACCTGGACCAACCCCTCGGGACGCACACACACCACCAAGCCCACGATCTACTGGACATGCTAGAGCCGGGACCCGCTGGCCATCGCCGTGGGCACCCAGCAGCGGTGATCGGCGATCTTTGGCGACATCCCTGCCGGGGTGCTTAGCGCGGTTTCTCCGGTCGCGGCCGGTGACCGGATCGCCGGGCCGGGGGGTAATGCCTTCAGCGGCTCAGGTGCCGGTAACGGTGCAGGGACAGCGGGAAGAAGACGGCGATGAGCAGCAACGGCCACGCGACTGCCATGAGAACCGCGTGGTCTGTGATCCAGGAGGGGTGGGACCCGGTGGGGTCGCCGAAGAGCTGGCGGGCGGCCGAGACGGTGGAGGATAGCGGGTTCCATTGCGCGATGGCGGAGAGCCATGCGGGCATGGTGGAGATGGCGACGAACGGATTGCCCAGGAATCCGACGGGGAATTCGAGGGTTCTTGCTGCGGTGACTGCCTCGGGGTTGCGGTAGTACGTCAGCCCCAGGTAGATCCCGGTCCACACGAAGGCGAACCGCAGCAGCAGGAGCAGCGCGAGTGCGGCAACAGCGCGGGTCGCGCCGCGGTGCGGGTGCCAGCCCACCATGAGACCGCAGCCGGTCAGCACCGCCAGCGCCGCCGCCGAGTTGAGCATGTCCGCGGCGGCTCGCCCGGCGATGACGGCCGAGGTGGCCATGGGCATTGAGCGGAACCGGTCGGTGATCCCGCGCGCGGCGTCGGCGCTGACGGCGGCCAGGGTCGCGCCGATGCCGAACACCATCGTCATGGCGAACATGCCGGGCATGAGAAAGTCGCGGTAGTCACCGCCGCCGGGCACGGTCATCGCCCCGCCCAGCAGGTAGCCGAACATCAGCACGATCAGGATGGGGAACAGCAGGGTGTTGGCGATCACTGCGCCGGGCTGCCGCGCCCAGTGCGCCAGGTCACGGCAGGTGATGACCCAGGCGTCGGTGATTGCCCAGGCCAGCCGGGAGTGGAGTGTTCCCGGGGGCGCCGGCGTGAGAGTCATCACGTGTTCACCTTGGAAGGCTGGAAGGCGAGGCGGGGGCGGGGGCGGCGGTGCCGCTGGATGGTGGCTGCTGGCCGGTCAGGTACAGGAACGCTTCATCCAGGGTCGGCCTGCGCACGGTGATGTCTTCTGCGGTGATGTTCTCGTCCTGCAATGAGCGGATGATCTCGGTCAGGGTGGCGAGCCGGCCGGTGACCGGCACGCTGAGTTCCCGGCTGTCATTATCGAGACGCACATCGGCGCGGAACCGGGCCTGCAGGAGCCTGGCCGCGGGAACCAGGTCGCCGGCGTCGCGCAGGACGACGTCGATCCGGTCGCCCCCGGCCAGCGACTTCAGGTCGCCCGGGGTGCCTTCGGCGACGACGCGGCCCGCGGCGATCACCGCGATGGCGTCGGCGAGCTGATCGGCCTCGTCCAGGTACTGGGTGGTGAGCAGCACCGTCGTGCCGCCCCCGGCCAGCGTGCGGATCGTCTGCCAGACCTCGTTGCGGCCGTGCGGGTCGAGCCCGGCGGTGGGCTCGTCGAGGAACAGCACGCGCGGGGCCACGATGAAGCTCGCGGCCAGGTCAAGCCGGCGGCGCATGCCGCCGGAGTACTGCCGGACCGGCTCGCCGGCGGCCTCGGTCAGGGCGAACTGGGCGAGCAGTTCGTCCGCCCGGCGCCGCGCGGCGCCGATGGGCAGGTGGTACAGCCGCCCGAACATCACCAGGTTCTGCCGGCCGGACAAGATCTCATCCACGGCGGCGTTCTGCCCAGCCAGCCCGATGCGGGCACGCACCTGGGCTGCCTGCCGGGCCACGTCGAAGCCGGCGACCCGGGCGTGCCCGGAATCAGGACGCAGCAAGGTCGCCAGGACCCGGACAGCGGTCGTCTTGCCCGCCCCGTTCGGCCCCAGCAGGCCATAGACAGCGCCCTCCGGAACGGCCAGATCCAAGCCGCCGAGCGCCGTAGCTTTCCCGAACCGCTTGCACAGCCCTTCGCATGCTATAGCGGAGGTACCCAACAGCTCACCTTCAACTCTCTACACCGTAGGAAGTTTGATTACTTTACAGTGTATGGAGTTCTAGCGCAAGAACGGACCAGGATGTGGCCACCGAATACAGCGGCAGCGGAGACCCCCAGCGCACCATCGACCTGCTCTGGGGGGTACACCGCCGCCGCAGGGGGCCTAAGCCCAGTCTGAGCGGCGAGCAGGTCGTGACCACGGCGATCCAGATCGCCGACCGGGACGGGCTCGGCGGGCTGTCCATGCGCCGGCTCGCCGACGAGCTGGGCATCACCGCCATGTCCCTCTACGGCTACGTGCCCAGCAAAGCCGAGCTGCTTGACGTCATGGCCGACCGCGCCTATGGCGAGATCACTGTTCCCCGCGACCCCGCCATGCCATGGCAGGCACGGCTCGCCGCTCTCGCCGAACAGCACTGGACACTCCTGCTATCCCATCCATGGCTCCTGCAGATCGCCGCCAGCCGACCGCTGCTAGGCCCGAACATGACCGCGTTTTATGACGCTGAACTCGCCGCTGTGGACGGGCTCGGCCTCACCGACATCGACATGGATCTCATCGCCAGCCTCCTCGACGACTACGTCCGCGGGACCGCCCGGGGAGCCGTCGAAGCCGCCGGAGCCCAGGCCCGCACCGGCATCTCTGACCAGCAGTGGTGGCAAATCTACGGCCCGCTGCTCGCCGGCGTCCTCGACCCGGCCCGCTACCCCACCGCCGTGCGGGTCGGCACCGCTGTCGGCGCCGAGTACGGCGCCGCCCACGACCCGGCCCGCTCCTTCGGATTCGGCCTGCAACGACTCATCGACGGCATCGCGATCTTTGTTGGCCAAGCCTCCCCGTAAGGCGATCCGGACCGCGACGAGCCACCCTCCACCACAACCTGCCCGGCCTCAGCCGGCATCAGCGACCTCAACCTGGCCCAATTCGAAATCGGATGCCAACCCAAACATGCTGAGAAACTCATTGACCCCGCCGTTAAGCTTGAACGTATGAGCAGTAGTTCAGATGAGCAGCTGGCTGTGGGGCTTGAGGACTGCGCGGTGCGCATGGTCGACCCGGAGCGGGTCGCCATGGTCGTCAGCGCGATGCCTGCGGACGACGACATCGCGGGCCTGGCCGATGTGTTCGGCCTGCTCGCTGACGCGGGGCGGCTGCGGGTTCTGGTCGCGCTGCTCGAGGGCGAGATGTGCGTGTGCGATCTCGCCTCCGTCGCCCGGGCGAGCGAATCGGCGGTCTCCCACCACCTGCGGCTGCTGCGCGCTCACCGCGTGGTGCAGGTCCGGCGGGCTGGCCGTATGGCCTACTACAGGCTCGCCGACGCACACGTCCGGATGCTGCTCGACGTCGCGCTGACCCATATCGGTCACGCGCCTGCCGCCGCACACCCCGAGCACGCTGTGCCGGCCCAGGCGGGCGGATGACATGACGGGCGGCCACGACGGGCACCGGCATGCCGGCGGAGTGCCCGGGGAGGCTGACGCGCGCTGGCTGGCTGGCTCGCTGGCGCTCATAGTCGCGTTCATGGGCGCCGAGATCGCGGCCGGGATCCTCGCGCACTCACTCGCTCTCGTCTCCGACGCCGCGCACATGCTGACCGACGCGGCGTCCATCGGGCTGGTGCTCGCCACGATGCGGCTCGCGGCGAAGCCGCCGGCGGGCGGCTACACCTACGGGCTCAAGCGGGCGGAGATCCTGTCGGCACAGGCCAACGGGATCACGCTTGTGGTACTGGCGGCGTGGCTCGGCTACGCCGCGATCCGGCGGCTGATCACGCCGCCGCCCGTCACCGGTGGCGTGGTTCTTGGCGTCGCCCTGGCCGGGGTTTGCGTGAACCTGGCTGCCACGTGCATGATGGCTCGCGCACGGCGGCCGGCCGGCGGGCACGGCAGCCTGAACGTCGAGGGCGCTTTCGCGCACATCGTGACGGATCTCTACGCGTTCGCCGCGACCGCGGTCGCGGGCCTGGTCATCCTGCTCACCGGGTTCGCCCGTGCCGACGCCATCGCCACGCTGGTCGTGGTCGGGCTGATGCTGCGCGCTGGCGGCGGCCTCATCCGGGCTTCCGGCCGGATTTTCCTCGAAGCCGCGCCCGCGGGCCTTGAACCGGCAGCCCTGGGCGCGGCGATGGCAGGCCGGCCGCACGTGGCGGAGGTGCATGATCTGCACGTCTGGGTGATCACCTCGGGCATGCATGCCGCGTCCGCGCACGTGCTGGTCGCGCCCGGCCAGGATTGTCACACGGTGCGGGCGGACCTGGAGGGGTTGCTCGCGCGCGAGTACGGCATCACCCACGCGACCCTTCAGGTGGATCACGTGCCCGAGCCGCTGCTCAAGGTGAGCCGCATCCCGTCCGGTCCCGGCGAACCGCACTGCGGCGACCCGCACGGCCCGTGCTACCGGCCCGGCGACAGGGAGCATTGATGGGAACCGGCACGTCCCCGCGGGGCGCGCAGATGCTGCCGATTCCGCCCGGCCTGCGCGAGTGTCTCAGCGAACCGGATCATGACGGCCGCCCGCCGAACTGCCACCTGTGTACCTCGATGCCGGCGTACCGGTCCGGGGTCAAGATGACGCGTGCCGTGTCCGGGTCCCGCGCCCGGACCAGCGCCGCCGTACCCAGCCAGGTGGCGCCGCTGTCGGACAGCAGCGGCCCGTACGCGATCAGCTCGCCCCGGTCTGGCGGCGCGGCAAGGTCGGCGGCTTGCCCCGCGCCGAGGCCGAGCACCAGGTACCGGTTGCCGCCGTCCGGGCCGCCGGGGAAGTCCCACATGGTGCGCCCCAGCAAGTTGCGCCACCGGCGCAACAGCACGTCCCGGTACACGCCGGCCTGGTAGCTGGGCTCGTCGAAGGCGAACGCGCGGGCTGCGGCGGGATCGGGAAGGTCGACGATGTGCACGCTGCCGGTGGGTATGTCGCCGTCGGCGGTGAGGGTCGGGCCGCGGGCGATCATCTGCGCCTGGTACCGGTCCATGTAGGACCAGTGTTCTTCCAGCAGCTCCTCGCGCAACGTCACGGAGTCTGGCCGGTCGCGGTGGTAGCAGAAGAATTCCACGCCCCACAGTCTTGACCACCACGCCGGTGACCCGCACCACCGGGGTGGCCGCCGTCAGACAGCCCCGGACCCGCGAGGCGGGGGTCCGGGCTGTCTCCCACGTGACTAAGGTGGTCAGTCGCCCAGGTAGCCGGCGGGCAGGTTGGCTCCCGGCACCCGGCTCGGCGGCAGGATCTTCCTGGTGACCAACGGCCCGGCGAAGGTACCCGCTCGTTCAAAAGGGGCGCCGGAACGGCCGGACGGGAGTGACCACCGCTCGTTCGGGATGATGATCTGATTTTCCGAACGCACGGTGGCTAATTCCCGGTCGTCAGCTCACCGCCTTCTTCACGAGCGCGGCGATCCTCGCCTCGCCGACCGCGGTCGGCTCCGTCAGAGCGAAGGAGGTCGGCCACATGGCGCCCTCGTCGAGGTTCGCCTTGTCGCTGAAGCCGAGCGTCGCGTACCTCGACTTGAACTTCTGCGCGGGCTGGAAGAAGCAGACGACGTTGCCGTCCTTGGCATACGCGGGCATCCCGTACCAGAGTCTCGGCGAGAGGTCCGGCGCGCTGGCTTTGATGATGGCATGGAGCCGCTCCGCCATGGCGCGGTCTGCTTCCTGCATCTCGGCGATCTTCGCGAGCACGTCGCTTTCCCCGTCCGCCTCGCCCGGGCGCGAGCCGCGGCGCGCGACCGCCTTCAGCTCCCGGGCGTGCTCCCTCATCGCCGCCCGTTCCTCGTCCGTGAATCCGCCGTACGTCTTGCCGACCGCGGTGGTGCTCCTGGCGGGCTTCTGCTTGCCGCTCATTGCAGATTCCTTCCGCGCGAGTCTTGACCGGGACAACTCTCATGCTAGGAAGCCGCCGCGGCGGCGGCTTCTCCAAAACTGACCGGTCGTCACCTGGCTCTGAGCATGACGAACACCGCCTAGGGAGCCGACGGTCCCGCCGTCGTCTGGCCGACCTCGATCAGGTGGCCGTCGGGGTCGCGGATGTACGCACGGATCTCGCGGCCGTGGTCCTTGGGCTCGGTGAGGAACTCGGCCCCCTTCGCCGACCACTCCCGGTAGGCCGCGGCGATGTCCGCGACCCTGATGTTGAGGAACGCGCTGGTGTGGTTCGGATCGGCGGGCGGCGCGAGCGTCACCGCGGGCTTGTCGTCCGTCGGGCCGCCACCCACGTTGAGGACCAGCCAGCTGTTGGCGATCTTCATGATGACCGGATCGCGCTCTATCAGCACCTTCGCCCCGAACACCGAGCGGTAGTACTCGCGCGACCGGTCCTGGTCGGAGACCACCAGGAAGTGCGTGATCACGAACCCGCTCTCCGGTGCCGGAAAATCGTTGTCTGTCATGGAAACCTCCTGTACGCGGCCGACGGCCCGATTCTTTGGGTACCCCTTCGGCGCGGCGGACTCACCGGGCGCGCCCGGGCAGGGGTGTAGGGGCGGGGGGTGTATCTGTGGGTAGGTGAGCATCACGTAGTAAAGGACGCAGGAGAGGACGCGTGCGTGACCGTCGCTCGCCACTGCCGGCACTGCTGGGGCAATCACCGGGGTGACTGCCTCATCGGTGACACGGGAATGTGCATCCACAGCAGCAACAGCGCACTACCGTGGCCCATGCGAGCGCGGCTACTGCTGAGCCGGACGTGGTGGCGACGGGTGCGGCGCGGCATCCGATGAGGAATCCGCCCTGGCTTCTCCGTCACGAGCCCCTGACTTGGGCCTCCCCGTCACGGGCACCTGTCCTGGGCCTCCCCGTCGCACGCCCTGACCTGGGCCTCCCCCGTCACGGGCACCTCCCGGCCTCACCCGTCACGGCACCGCGGTCTCGCCCGTCACGAGCACCCGCCCGGCACGGCACCTCCCGGCCTCGCCCGTCACGAGCACCCGCCCGGCACGGCACCCCTCTGATCGCCGTTATTGAGTGCGAAAACGTTCGGCTATCCGTGCAGAACAACACGCGAAAACGCGCGACATGCCGGTCGCGCGCCGAGTAACCCCTGCCGCCCCACGGTGCCCCGGCGAGTTTCGGCGAGTGTCCGGCGGCACATCGTTTCCACCATGTTGTTCGTTGCTGGCGCGTCGTGGAAACGGCGGGTCGAATACGGCACCGAGATTTCCGTGATCATGGAACGGGTGATTGCTCGATGTAGCCGGTGGGGCCGATGAGGAAGGATATGGCGGTACCACCCAGGTGCACGGTAAGGCGGTAAGAGCCGGCGGGCTGCCGGGTGATCGCGGTGGTGACGGGGGTGCCGGGACTGGTCGGTGCGATCAGGGTGAGCATCGCCACGGACCTGCCGGTGCGGGTCATTGTGATCACTGAGGAGGGGATCCGCTCCAGCATCTGGTGGGACACCCAGCCTTGGTAGTAAGGCCGGGTCTGGCCGCGGATGACGCGGGTTGACCCGCTCGGGATCACCTGGCCGGGGAGCGGGACCTGGCCGATGTAGAGCTGGGTGCCCGGCGCGGCGGCGACCGCGGAGGAACTGGTCACCCTGGTGACGGTGAGGGCCGGGTCGAGGTGCCATAGCTGCTCGTAGCTGGCGGCGCCCGAGGCGCGGTCGAGGACCAGCACGAGGTCCGGGCGCTGGCAGACGTAGACGCTGCGCTCGCGGGGGTGCCTGCCGAAGGCGGTATCGGAGAGCTCGAAGAATTGCCCGGCCGGCCCGATGAACTGCCTGGTCAGGTGGGTCGGCGCGGCGCCGTCGAAGCGCGCGCCGGGCATCACCAGGACGTTGCCGGCCTCCGGCGAGATGAGGAAGGCGCGGTAGGGGGTGTTCTCGTACCCGGTGTGGCCGGCGTTGACGAGGAGGTTGCGGCCGCGGGCGTAGTAGGTCAGCGACATGTGGTCCTCATGGCCGTGGACCTGCCTGGCCGGGCCAAAGCGCAGCGAATAGAACGACTGCTGGCCGAACGTCGCGGCCGTCCCCCAGCCCGACCGGCCGAACACGTAACCTGCCTGGTAAACACCCACCTGCCGCGACGGCGGCGCGCCGGCCCGGCCGAGCGTCGCGGCGTACTGCAGCGGCGTTCCGGCAACCCAGTGCCGCGGAGGCTGCACGTAGGTGTCGCCGATCTGCACGAGCTTGCCGTCGGGCTGCGTGGCCAGGGCGAGGAACATCGGCATCAGCGCTATCCGCGCGGCGATCGCGGCCGGCAGCGAGTAGCCGCACGCCGCCAGATGCCGCTCCGCGTACGTCCACAGACCGTAGGTGAAGTCGGCGTACCCGGTGGCCTCCTCGTTCGCCGCGCCCTGGACGTCGACGGCGGGGCCGAGCCGGTTCGGCGCGAAAGAGGCGATCATCTGCCCGTAGGCGGTCCGCCGCCATCCCAGGGCCTGGCCGCCGAAGGCGCCCGGCGGGTAGCCGCACCCTATCTGCAGCAGCTCGAGGTCCTGCTTGAGCCCGTGATTCCAGGCCCCCTGCCAGTGTGTGGCCAGGTAGCGGACGGCGGGCGGGATCTGGCTGTTGATCCAGCTCTCGCCGGGGAATGCCTCCGATGAGCAGATCAGGGTTTCCGGATCGCGGTTCCGCTGGGGCACCTGCGCCAGCCATCCGGTCAGCAGGGCCTGGGCACGATCCCGGTAGGCCTTCGCGTGCGGGCCGCCGGCCAGGTATCCCTCGACCAGTGCCTCCATCCATCCGCCGGACTGGAAATCCTGCTGCCACGTCGGATGGTGGAACGGGTCCATCGACCAGTTGATGTGGCCGTCGCGGTGCGGGTCGATCGTGACGGTGGGCCATGGCGCGATGGTCAGCCGCCCGGCCATGATCTCGTCGGCGTAGCCCGGCGGGAACGACGGCAGTGTCCCGCACGCCCTGGCCGCATCCGTGATCCACGCGGACTGCCCGGCTCCGGACCGCGAGACCACCATCCCGGCAGGCCGCGCCAGGGTCGAACCTGCGCACCCGGCTGCGGCGATCACGGCGCAGGCGGCGATCACGGCGCAGCTGTCAGCGACAGAATGGCGCCGCCTCCATCGCGACGCCGCGCTGAGCGCCGTACGCGTCCCGGCCACGCCGTTCTCCCGCCGTTCTCCCCCGTCGTCAGTCCCCCAGCATCCCACAACGAGCGGTGCCTTCCCAGAGTTGCGAAGCGGCCCGCGCCGAACGGCGTGCCGGGCTGCCGCGGCATCGCGACCCAACGGCGACTGACGGCAGGCTACGGCCAGTGGTGAGTACCTCAGCGGGTAGCGGCGGGTTCCGGGGCACCGTCCCCCCGGGCTGGCACGGCGTTGGCTCGGATGACGTCGGAGTAGAAGCGGGCGCTTGACTTGGGGGTCCGGCGCTGGGTTCCGAAGTCGACGAAGACGATGCCGAAGCGTTTCTGGTAGCCCCACCCCCACTCGAAGTTGTCCAGCAGCGACCAGACGAAGTAGCCCGCCAGGCTCGCGCCGTCCCTGATGGCCCGGGCCGCGGCGTCCAGGTGCAGGTGCAGGTACCTGACGCGCTCGACGTCGTTGACGGCGCCCTCCGGGTTCACGTAGTCCTCGGCGGCGCAGCCGTTCTCGGTGACGTACAGCGGCAGGCCCGGCGCGTCCTTGGAGAGGCGCACCAGGAGCTCGTAGAGCCCGTCGGGGTCAACGAGCCAGCCCATCGGCGTGCGCTCGAGCGATTCGGGGCTGTACCCGACGACGCCGGGGACTCCGCCGCGGATCGCGTGCTCGTTCGCCCTCAGGTCACGCGGATCGCCGGCCCGGAGGTAGACGGGGCTGTAGTAGTTGACGCCGAGGAAGTCGAGCGGCTGGCTGACCGCCTCGAGGTCGCCGTCGGCGATGAGCGACTCGGGCGGCAGGAGCTCCGCCTCGGCGTGCGCCGGGTAGCGGCCGTGCAGCAGCGGCTCGAGGAACAGGCCGTTGAGGTTCGCGTCGGTGATCAGCCGTGCCCGTTCGACGAGGTCGGCGCGGCCGTCGCCCACGACCCGCACCGGGTGCATGTCGAGCGTGACGCCGGCCGGCGTGCCGGCCGGGAGCCCGGCACGCAGCGCCTGAACGGCCAGGCCGTGGCCGAGCAGCAGGTGATGGGTCGCCGCGGCAGCGGCGGCGGCGTCACGCAGCCCGGGCGCGTGGTCGCCGGTGCGGTAGCCGTTGTTCGCGACGACCTGGGGCTCGTTCAGCGTGATCCAGCGGGCGACGCGGTCGCCGAGTGCGGCGCCGGTGATCTCGGCGAACTCGGCGAAGCGGTACGCGGTGTCGCGGGCCGCCCAGCCGCCCTCGTCCTGCAGCTCCTGGGGAAGATCCCAGTGGTAGAGCGTGACCGCCGGCGCTATGCCGCGGTCGGCGAGCTGGTCGAGCAGCGCCCGGTAGTAGTCCAGGCCCCTGGAGTTCACGGCTCCCCTGCCGCCGGGCTGAACGCGGGGCCACGAGACGGAAAAGCGGTACGCGTTCAGGCCGAGCGAGGCCATCAGCGCCACGTCCTCCTGGTAACGGTGGTAGGAGTCACAGGCGATGTCGCCGGTGTCCCCGCCACGGACCTTGCCGGGCGTGTGGCTGAAGGTGTCCCATACGGACGGCCCTCTCCCGTCGGCCCTGGCCGCGCCCTCGATCTGGTATGCGGCGGTCGCCGCTCCCCAGACGAATCCCGGCGGGAACGGCAGGGCACCGTCCGTACTGGACGCCAGTGTGGTCATCGGCTCCTCCTCGGCGCGACGGCGCAACTACGTCCCATCAAGTTTAGGGCTTATAACAAGCCTTGACGGACCTATCCCCGGCGGTTAGCGTAAGCGCTTAGACTCGGCGGCGGCCCAGGAGCCGAGGGCCGCGGGCATCGACGCGACCTTCCAGGGCCTGACCGTCAATGCCTGGAACGCCGACGTCGCCGACGGCGACTTCTCCATGACCGAGCACTGGTCGAGGTGGTCATCCTCCGCCTGCACCCGGCCGGGTAGCGCTCCGCACTCAGCACCGCACCAGCTCCGTCCCCGGGCCGAGACCCCCCCAACCGGCCCGGGGACGGCTTTATGACGGGAAGTACACTGATGCGCATCGCCTACAGCACCCTGGCGTTCCCCGATGCCAGCCTCGCCACAGCCACGGCGCTCGGGCGCCGGTGGGGTTTTGACGGCGTGGAGCTGCGGCTCATCGACGGCGAGCTGATCGACCCGTCGATGCCCGCCGCCGATCGCGCCAGGGTGAAGCGGACCGTGACCGGCGCGGGCCTACCGGTCGTCGCCGTGGACAGTTCGGTGCGCCTGACCGGCGACGATCCCGTCCCCGAGATTCTCCGGTTCCTGCAGCTCGCCAGCGACTGGGAGTCCCCGCTGGTGCGCGTGTTCGGCGGGGAGCTGCAGGCCGCGGAACCGGGCCAGCAGGCGGCCCGGGCGGTGGCTCTGGAGGCGGCTCTGGAGGCGGCGGCGCGGGTGCTCGAGCAGTGCCTGCCCGCCGCCGAGCGGCTCGGGGTCGCCATCGGCGTCGAGACACACGACGCGTTCTCGGCGTCGTCGCTGCTGGCGCGCCTGCTCGCGATCGTCCCCTCGCCGTGGGCCGGCGCGGTGTGGGACAGCCACCATCCGCACCGGGTGGGCGAGCGGCCGGACGACGTCTGCCGGCACCTCGGTGACCGCGTTCTGCTCGCCCAGGTCAAGGACGCCAGGCGGGCGGACCCATCCGGCCAGCCCGACGGCTGGCGGCTCGTGCTGCTCGGCGAGGGTGAGGTGCCGGTGCGCGAGATGCTGGCGCTGCTCGCCGGGCGCGGCTACCAGGGCTGGGTGTCGGTCGAGTGGGAGAAGCGCTGGCATCCCGAGATCGAGGAGCCCGAGGTGGCCCTGCCGCAGCACCTGGAGGTGCTCAGGGAGTGGGGGGTGGAGTGACGCGGTGAGTTCGCACGGGTTCGGCGTCGTCGGCGCCGGCGTGATCGCGGCGACGCACGCCGAAGCGATCGCGGCGCTGCCTTCCGCGACGCTGGTGGCGGTCACGGACGTGCAGCCGGATGCCGCGGCCGGCCTTGCCCGGGCACACGGCTGCGCGGCGGAGCCGGGCCTCGGCGCGCTCCTGGCCCGCGACGACATCGACGTCGTCTCGGTGTGCGTGCCGAGCGGGCTGCACGCGGAGGTGGGCGTGCGGGCGGCCGCGGCCGGAAAGCACCTCGTCGTGGAGAAGCCGCTCGACGTGACGCTGGACGCCGCCGACCGGCTCATCGGCGCCGCCGGCGACGCGGGCGTCGCCATGACGGTGATCTCCCAGCACCGTTTCGACCCCGGGCTGATCGAGCTGCGCCGGCTGCTCGACGACGGCATCCTCGGCCGGCTCGTGCTCGGTGAGGCCAGCACGAAGTGGTACCGCACCCAGGGGTACTACGACAGCGCGCGGTGGCGGGGCACCAGCGCCCTCGACGGCGGGTCCCTGATGAACCAGGGCATTCACTACGTCGACCTGCTCCGCTGGTGCATGGGGCCGGTCGCCGAGGTGACCGCCGTGTGCACCACGCTGGCCCACCAGATCGAGGCCGAGGACGTCGCGCTCGCGCTCCTGCGGTTCGGCTCCGGCGCCGTCGGCACGATCGTGACCAGCACCGCCGTCTTCCCCGGTCTCGCGCAGCGCCTGGAGATCACCGGGACGAACGGCACCGTCACCGTCGAGGACGGCGAGATCGTCCGCCGCGCCCTCGTGCCCGGCGTGCCCGCCGGCGTGACCGGCGAGGACGGTGCGCGCCCGGCCGCGCCCGCCGCCGACGACGGCCCGGGCGGGGCCGCGGACCCCGCGTCGCCGGGCGGGGCCGCGGACCCCGCGGCCATCGGCGCGGACACCCACGCCGCGCAGATAGCCGACTTCCTCGCCGCGATCGACGAGGGCCGGGCGCCGGCGGTCACCGCGGAGGACGGACGGAACGCGCTGGAGATCGTCTGCGCCGTGTACGAGTCGGCGCGCGAGGGCCGCACCGTGGTGCTGCCCGGGGCGAGGGATCCGCGATGACCGCGGGCGCGCGATGACCTTTGTCCTCAGCGGCTTCGCCGACGAGATCTCGCCCAAGCTGAGCGAGCAGCTAGCCACGCTCGCGGAGGAATCCATCTGCCACCTCGAGCTGCGCAGCGTGTGGTCGGTCAACGTCGCCAGCCTGAGCGACAGGCAGCTCGCCCGGATACGCCGGGCGCTCGCGGACGCGGGGGTGCGCGTATCGGCGATCGGCTCCCCCATCGGCAAGATCGGCATCGGCGCGCCGATCGGCCCGGAGCAGGAGCGCCTGCGCCGCATCGCCGCGATCGCGGGCGAGCTGGGCACCGGCATCGTACGGGTCTTCTCGTTCTTCATCCCGCCCGGCGATCCGCCGGAGCGGTACCGGCAGCAGGTCATCGACCGCATGGGGTCACTGGCGGCCATCGCGGCCGCCCGCGGGCTCGTCCTCGCCCACGAGAACGAGAAGCAGATCTACGGCGACAGCCCGCAGCGGTGCGCGGACCTGCTGAAGAGCGTGGGCTCGCCGGCGCTGCGGGCCACGTTCGACGCAGCGAACTTCGTCCAGTGCGGGGTGCGGCCGCACACCGAAGGCTACGGCCTGCTCCGGCCGTACCTCGTCTACCTCCAGGTCAAGGACGCGCTGGCGGCGTCGGGCGCGGTGGTCCCGGCCGGCGAGGGCGACGGCGAGGTGCCCCAGACGCTGGCGGCGCTGCGGGATTCCGGCTTCACGGGTTACGTGTCGCTGGAGCCGCACCTGGCGGAGGCCGGGCGGTTCGGCGGCTTCAGCGGCCCCGGCGGGTTCCGCCGTGCGGCCCAGGCGCTCAAGGCGCTGCTCGGCGAGCTTTCCATCCCCTGGCGCTGATCCCGCCGGCCAGCGTCACCGCGGCGGCCACGGCGAACGAAAGGATGGACGCCGACATCCAGCTCGCCGGGGTGAAGTGGACCAGCCGCCCGAAAGACGTCCACGCCGAGACCCACCAGGAGACGGACCCCGGGTTGATGAGCTGGTAGGTGACGAACCCCGCCGCCCATGGCACGAGCATCGCCCACCGCGCCCGCGCGGAAAGGTCCCAGCGGCCCCCCGACAGCACGAAGTAGTCGGCGATGAGCACCGCCGACATCGGCACGAACACCGAGCCGATGAGCGTGAGGAAGTTCTCGTAGTCCGCGATGTTCAGCCAGAGCGCGCCCGCGGTCGTCACCGCCGCGATCACCCCCGCCAGCACGCGGCGGTCCCACAGCGGCCGCAGGTTCTGCGCGGACACCGCGGTCGAGTACACATTCGCGAACGACTGGTCGAGCTCGCGCGCCGCGAGGATGGCGAAGCCGAGGGATCCCATCGGCAGCGCTATGAACGCGCCGTAGATGTCGCCGGGGTTCCGCGCGACCGTGACGAGCGCGAGGAGGCCGATCACGTAGCAGAGCACCTGCGTGACGCTGTAGCCGGTCAGCGTGCCCGCGAACGCGGCGTGTGACGTGCGGGAGTGGCGCGTGTAGTCGGCGGCGAGCGGGGCCCAGGAGATCGCCACGGCGACCACCGTGTCCGTCGCCGCCCAGTACCCGGACCAGGTGCCGTGCGCGAAGCCGGGCAGCGGATGGCGCACGAGCTGGACGAAAAGGTAGACGAGCACGATCAGCACGGCGGTCGTCGCGTACCGGCGCAGCACCCGGATCGCGCCGAGCGGCCGGATCGTCAGCAGCGCGGTCGCCAGGCCGGCGATCAGCACGTAGCCGGTCTTCGGCAGCGCCGGGGCGACGGTGTGCGCGGCGGTCGCGATCGTGACCAGCTCGAAGATGCCCCAGCCGACGCACTGCGCTATGTTCAGCGCGGTCGGCAGATAGGACAGCCGGGTACCGAACAGGCCGCGCAGCAGGACCATGGCCGGCGCTCCGGTTCGCGCGCCCGCCACCCCGGCCAGCGCGACCGGCAGCATGCCGAGCAGCGTGCCGGCCACGATCGCGGTCAGCGCGGCGGCGAGGGACAGCCCCGGGGTGCCCGTACCTCCCGGCCGCAGGACGAAGATCGCCCCGGTGAAGCCGAGCAGGCTCACCCCGAGGTTTCCCCAGAGCCCGAACTGGTCGAGCACTCCGAGCGGCTGCGGGACGGGCTCGGCGAGCGTCCGCGGGGCCTCGGAGTGACGATCCCCGGCGACTGTGGTGAATCCGCTGCTCACGGCCGTCATCGGCTGCCTCCCTACGCCGGCATTACCCGGACAGGTTCCAACGGTCGGTGGCGCCGGCCCACGCGGCCCGCGGCCTTGGTGGGCAGCCACCCTCTCAGCCCGGTCGGCCCGAGCTCCCGTGATGATTTACCTGGCATTTTACCCGGGAACGTGACGTCCATAATTCGCTGGGGACCGTAGCGTCCAGCCTTTAGGCTTCGGTCGTGGCTGCGAAACGCGAGGCTGGCGGGTACGGCGTGATCGCCGCGGCCGCGGTCACGGTACTGCTGTGGGCGTCCGCGTTCGTTTCTATCCGCAGCGCGGGCGCGCACTTCTCCCCCGGTGCCCTGGCGCTGGGCCGAATGCTGACCGCGTCGCTTGCGCTGGGCGCGATCTGGCTGGCACGCGGCGTGGGCCTGCCGCCGCGCGCGGCATGGCCGGGCATCGCCGCGACCGGGCTGCTCTGGTTCGGCGGTTACATGGTCGCGCTCAACTGGGGCGAGCGCGACGTGGACGCGGGCACGGCGGCGATGCTCGTGAACATCGGCCCGGTGCTCATCGCCCTGCTCAGCGGCTGGCTGCTTCGCGAGGGGTTCCCGGCCCGGCTGCTGGCGGGCGTCACCGTGTCGTTCGGCGGCGCGGTGGTGGTCGGATTGTCGGAGTCGCACGGCGGCCGCACATCCGTTCTCGGCGTGCTGCTCTGCCTGGCCGCGGCGGCGTCCTACTCGGTCGCGGTCGTGTGCCAGAAGCCGGCGCTGCGGCACGCGTCCGCCCTCCAGGTGATCACGTTCGCGTCCCTCATCGGGACGCTCGCCTGCCTGCCCTTCGCCGGCCAGCTCGCGGCGCAGCTCGCCCGCGCGCCGCTTCCGGCCACGCTGAACGTCCTCTACCTGGGCATCTTCCCGACAACGCTGGGCTTCACGACGTGGGCATACGCGCTGGCCCGCACCGCCGCGGGCACGATGGGCGCCACCACGTACCTGGTCCCCGTGCTGGTCATCGCGATGTCGTGGCTGTTCCTCGGCCAGGTGCCCGGCTTGCTGACGCTGGCCGGCGGCGCCCTGTGCCTGGCTGGCGTCGCGGTCACGAGGCGCGGCACGTTCCGGCCGGGGACCGTGTCGAGTTCTACTGAACGGGCGGTGGCTCCGCCTGTCACGGACGCAGCGCCGTGAACGGGGCGAAAGGCAGGTTGCGCAGCACCGTCCAGGCGGCTATCACGATCACCGCGGCCGGGGTGACCCACAGGACCTGGCGTTACCGCTGGCCGCCGTAGCCGGGGCTGGGCGGGTAGCCCGGGTCCTGCGGGTAGCCCGGACGCTGTGCCTCGTTCCCGTAACCGGGGCCCCGCCCGTTGTTCTGGCCGTACTGGTAGGGCGGCTCCTGCGGCCCGCTGGGAAAAGCGGCGCCCTGCGCGTGACCGGAACCTTGCGGGTACCCAGGCCCCTGCGGGTTCCCAGGCCCTTGCGAGTAGCCGGGCCCCTGTGGGTAACCGGGCTGCTGCGGGTAACCCTGGGGGACGGTCTGGCCTGGATAGCCGCTCTGCGGGTACTGGCCGGTGGCCTGCGGGTAAGCGCCGCGTCCGCGCTGATCGACGGCGCTCTGCGGGGAATAGGGCTCGTCAGCCGGGACGACAACGGTGTGCACAATCTTGTCCGCGATCGTCTGCCTTTTCTGGTCCCACAGCGGGAAAAGGTACCCTATGTAACAAATAAGCCCGTCGATGACGTGCGCAAGATCGCGGACAAACGCCATCAGAGCGCCGATAGGCTGACGGGTTTCCTCATCAATGAGGCGGACGCCCACGACCTGTTTCCCCCAGCTCTGCCCCGTGCGTCCCGCTCGGATCCAGCGATTGTAAATTGCCACGCCGAGCGCTGAAAGGTAAAAGAGCATGGCGAACAGGAGCGCCACCGTGCTGCCCTTCCCGGCGCTGAGCACCACGATCGCGATCACAGTCAGCACCAGCTGCGGAACGGAGTCCACGAGGGTCGCGGCGACCCTGGTCAGCCAGCTCGCGTAGTCCGCGGGCGAGCCGTATGCGGGCTGATAGCCGGCCGCGCTTGCCCCGTAGCCCGCAGGCGGCGCCCCGTACGGCTGGGCCTGGGAAGCGTCGCTGCCGTAACCAGAAGCTGGTACGGAGCCGTAACCCTGCTGTGACTGCCCGTACTCCGCCTGCCGCGGCTGCCCGTACGGCCCGGCCTGCGGCTGCCCGTACGATCCGGGCTGCGGCTGGGCGAACGGCCCGGGCTGCGGCCCGCCGTAAGCCCCGGGCTGCGGCCCGCCGTACGTTCCCGGCGGCGGACCATAGCCGCCGGACCGCGGCTGCCCGTAAGCCCCCGGCTGCTGCGCCTGGCCGTGACCGGCCTCCCCGTATGACGGCAGCCGGTCGTCTTGTGGATCATAGTGATTGGTCATGTGCGGCCCCGCTTACATGCCCGTTGAGCGCCTTGTAAGAACCTGGGAAGTTTATCGGCGGGATGCCCGCGCGTACGGCGATTCGCCAACCGGTTACCGAACCGTGCCGGAGTCTGTCATTCTGTAGTTTTCCATGCGCCCGCTGTAATTGCCCGGGAATGGGCATATTTGCGCAGAACGTGCCCGGACCAGCGGGCGTGCCGGAAAGCCGGTACCGAATTGACGGCTGATGTACTGGGTCATGAATCCCTCCCATGCCTTCGTGATATACAAGGCCGGTGCGCGAAACGGTGAGCTTGCGCAACCGGGTCGCGTTCGCGCTGGCCAGGACGGGGTAGGTGCCGTCCCAGCTAGGCATAGGCGTAGTCCCGCGACGGGGACGCAAGGGGATTACCAGACACATAAGGGAGTACTCGTGTACGCAGCCTTCAGGACAGCTCCGGCCGTCCTTTTTGCGGCCACTCTCGCCGTGGCCACGGCCGCCTGCGGCTCATCGAGCAGCAGCGGCACCCCGGCGGCCTCATCGGCCACGTCGGGCAGCAACGCGCTGGCGGGGATGAGCGCTGACCAGATCGCCGCCCGGGCGGTCGCCGACCTCGGCACAAGCTCCAGCGTGCACGTCTCGGGCAGCGTGACCGATTCGGGGCAGACCATCGGCCTGGACCTCGCGCTCGCACGAGGCGAGGGCTGCCAGGGCAGCATGAGCCTTTCGGGAAAGGGCTCGTTCGAGATCGTGAACAAGGGAAGCACGGTGTGGATCAAGCCGACGGACGCGTTCTACAAGGGCGTTGGCGCCAGCGGCGCGGCGGTGCGCCTGCTTTCCGGCAAGTGGCTGAAGGTGCCCGCCAACGGCTCAGGCCTTGGCTCCCTCTCCTCGCTGTGCAACGCGAGCAGCCTCGCCCACAGTTTCGCGAAGAACGCGACCGGCTTCACCAAGGGCCCGGCCACGACCGTCAACGGCCAGCCGGCACAGGAGCTGAACCAGCCGAGCCACAAGACCCACGTCTTCGTGTCGCAGTCGGCCACCCCGGAGATCCTGCAGATCCAGGGCCCCAAGGGCCAGGGCTACGTGAACTTCACCAACTACGACGCGCCGGCCACGATTACCACGCCGCCGGCCGGCGAGACGCTGGACGGGACCAAGTACGGGTTCTGACCGGCCGGCGCCCGGCGTGGTCGACCGCGGGGCCGGCTACCTGATCGGCCCGGAGACGAAGGGCCGCCCGCTAGCCGAGCGGGACGGTATCGAGCAGGACAGCATCGAGCATTAGAGGTCTTTGGGTGCGATTCGTGCTGTGATAACGACGCGGATCGCACCCAAATCCGCGCGCCGCCCCGCGCGCGGGTGAATTTCCCGTTGCGGGCGCCGGGCCGCCGGGCCGCCGGGCATCGCCCCGCGCGCGGACGAAATATCCCGTTGTGGGCGCCGAGCCGCGTGGCGCCCCGCGCGGAGCGCGGAAGAACGCGCGGTCTTACCCGCCGGACCAGGCACGGGCCCGGCGCAGGTCGTCCACCGTGTCACAGTCCATCCAGGGGGGCGGCGTGCCCGGCGCCGGGCGCAGGCGCAGCATGACGGGCTCGAGCGGGCCGAGCAGGCCGCGCAGCGAGCCGCCGCGGTAGCGGGCCGCGGCCTCGCGGAGCGCGCTTGCCCGCCAGCAGCCGGCCACCCACTGCGGCCGCCCGGCGTCGTCCGCCAGGACGGCACCGCGCGAGCCGCCTGCCGCGCGCAGCAGCGCGCGCAGGTGATCCGCGCGCAGGAACGGCAGGTCGGCGCCGAGCACCGCGACCCACTCCCCGGTCACCGCGGCGAGCCCACAGCGCAGCGCGGGAACCGGCCCGGCTCCCGGCGGCTCCTCCCGCACGTACGCGATCTCGTCCGCCACACGCGGCGCTGGGCCGGTCCCCGCGTCCATCCGCCGTTCCGGCCCGGCGATCACCACCCGCTGCGCGCCCGCCTCGATGCCGGCGGCCACGACCGACTCGAGCATCGTGCGGCCCCCGACGGCGAGTCCGGGCTTGTCCGCCCCGCCCATCCTTCTCGCCGCCCCGCCGGCCAGGATGATGACGCCGAACGAGGCCGTGGTTCCCGCCGGGCCGGCCGCCCCGCCGGAGGCGCCGGTGCCACGGTTTCCTGCCGCACGCATCGGCGGCGTTCCGGTCTCAGCCGCCGATGGCGGACATGGGCCGGTCCGGCTGCAGGAACGACGGGTCGTTGATCCCGTGGCCGGGAAGCTTGCCCGCCACAGCCGCCACCCATCGTTTGGCAAGATCATCGTCATCGGCGCCGGCCCTCAGCGGTTCCCGCAGGTCGCTTTCGGTGCGGGCGAACAGGCAGTTGCGGACCTGGCCGTCCGCGGTCAGCCGGACCCTGTCGCACGAGCCGCAGAATGGCCGGGTGACCGAGGCGATCACCCCCACCCGGGCGGGGCCGCCGCCGACGATGAAGGCCTCGGCGGGCGCGGAGCCGCGCTGCCGGGGGTCGTCCGGGGTGAGCGTGAAGCCGGCGCGCAGCGCGGCGAGGATCTCCTCGGCGGTCACCATCTCGGCGCGCTTCCAGCCGTGCTGAGCGTCCAGCGGCATCTGCTCGATGAACCGCAGCTCGTAGCCGTTGTCGAGGCAGAACCGCAGCAGCGGCACGGCCTCGTCGTCGTTGAGCCCGCGCATCAGCACCGCGTTCACCTTGACCGGGGTGAGCCCGGCGGCGGCGGCAGCGGCCAGGCCGTCGAGCACGTCGGGCAGCCGGTCCCTGCGCGCCAGCTTGCGGAATACCTCCGGGCGCAGCGTGTCCAGCGACACGTTGACCCGGTCCAGCCCGGCCTCACGCAGCGTAGCCACGGTACGGGTGAGCCCGATGCCGTTCGTGGTCAGCGAGATCTCCGGGCGCGGCCGCAGTTCCGCGGTGCGCCGCACGATCTCCGCCAGGCCGCGGCGCAGCAGCGGCTCGCCGCCGGTGAAGCGGACCTCCCGGATGCCGAGCCGCTCGACGCCAACCCGGACCAGCCGGATAACCTCGTCGTCGGTGAGGATCTCCGGCGACGGCAGCCAGTCCAGGCCCTCGGGCGGCATGCAGTAAGCGCACCGCAGGTTGCAGCGATCGGTCAGCGAAACCCGCAGATCGGTCGCAACCCGCCCGAAGGAGTCAGCCAGCATCGCTCAAGCCTACGCGCATCCTCGCCCCGTACCCGGGCTCGCGGTGTTCATGTCCCAGTAGTGACGAATCCGGTGGCAGCCGAGCGCATCGGTGGCGGAGGCGGACGGGAATCGAACCCGCCGACGACGCGGCGCGCCGTCCACTGGTTTTGAAGACCAGGGGGGCCACCAGGCACCCAAACGCCTCCACGTCGACTCTACTGAGCCCGGCCGGCAGAATGGGCGTGGGTGACGTGAACGACCGGCGGGGGTGAGCAACGGATGAGCGCTGACGAGCGCGCCTGGTGGGACGACGCGGTCGTCTACGAGGTGTACCCGCGCAGTTTCGCCGACAGCAACGGCGACGGCGTCGGAGACATCGCCGGGGTGCGGTCCCGGCTTCCGTACCTTTCCTGGCTGGGCGTGGACGCGATCTGGCTGACGCCGTTCTACCCGTCGCCGCTTGCCGACGGCGGCTACGACGTCAGCGACTACTGCGACGTCGACCCGCTGCTCGGTACGCTCGCGGACTTCGACGCGCTCGTCGCCGAGGCGCGGGCGCACGGCATCCGGGTGATCATCGACCTGGTGCCGAACCACAGCTCGGTGAACCATCCGCTGTTCCGCGCCGCGCTGGCGGCCGGCCCCGGCAGCCGGGAACGCGCCCGGTTCATCTTCCGCGACGCGCCCGGCGGCGAACCGCCGAACAACTGGCCATCGCAGTTCGGCGGCCCCGCCTGGACCCGGGTCCCGGACGGTCAGTGGTACCTGCACCTGTACGACTCGAGCCAGCCGGACTGGAACTGGCTCGACCCCGACGTCCCCGCGTTCTTCGAGAAGGTCATCAGGTTCTGGCTGGACCGGGACGTCGCGGGGCTGCGCGTCGACGTGGCGCACGGGCTCTTCAAGGACCCGGACCTGCCGGACAACCCCCCGGCCGTGCCGGGCCTCGGCCCGTCCGCTTACCGTCACCGGCCCGAGCTGCACGCGCTGTACCGGTCGTGGCGGTCGATCCTGGACTCATACCCGCCAGGCGTGTTCCCCGGCCGGCGCACCGCGATCGGCGAGGTGTGGTACGACGAGCCGGACACCCTGCGCCCGTACCTGGAGCCCGGCGGGCTGCCGCAGGTGTTCAATTTCCAGCTGATCAGTGCCCCGTGGGACACCGCGGCGCTGCGCGCGGCCATCGACGCCACGCGGTCGCTGGCCGGGGGCTCCCGCGCCCCGTGGGTCCTCGGCAACCACGACGTGACCCGCCCGGTGACCCGGTACGCGCGCGGCGAGGCGGATGACCCGGAGCGTGGCGAGCGGCGTGCCCGGGCGGCCGTGCTGCTTCTGCTCGCGCTGCCCGGCTCGGCGTACATCTACCAGGGCGAGGAGCTCGGGCTCCCGGAGGTGCTCGCCCTGCCACCCGGGGCCCGCGCCGATCCGCGGTTCCGGCGCAGCGGAGGCGAGCGGATCGGACGCGACGGCTGCCGGGTCCCGCTTCCGTGGAGTGCTGGCGGGGCTTCGTTCGGATTTTCCGGAACGAGCGCCGGTGATCCCCAGGCGTCACCGTGGCTACCTCAGCCCGGGGACTGGGGCCGCCGCAGCGTCGAGGCGCAGCGGGCGGAGCCCGGCTCCTTCCTGAGCCTGTACCGCGCCGCCCTGCGCCTGCGCCGCGGCCATCCTGCCCTCGGCGCGGGCGCCATGCGCTGGCTGGACGGCGTGGGCTCCGGCTCCGAGCTGCTGTGCTTCGCGCGCGAGCCCGGGTTCATCTTCGCCGCCAACCTCGGCCGGGCACCGGCCGCGCTGCCCCCGTACCGTGAGGTCCTGCTCGCCAGCGGCGAGTTCGGCGGCGGCGTACTGCCGCCCGACACCGCCGCCTGGCTCGCCGGCTGAGGAAGGCACGCGCCTTACTCCGCCCGCCGGCCCGTTCAGAACCGCGCCGACGGGCACGCCATCCGGTTGCTGATGCCATCCGGTTGCTGATGACGGCCTTGATGTTCACCGTCGCGCTCCTCGTCAGGATGCGGTGGCGTAGGCACGGGTGATGGTTCGGGGACCTGGCCCCGGGCCGTGTCGGCCGCTTCACGTCAGCAACGTCAGTGTCGGCCGTTCACTACAGCAACGTCAGCCGCGACAGCAGCGCCAGACCCGCGAGCGGGGACGTGCACCAGCCCCATGCGTCCCATCAGCACCACACTCCATGATCGTGGAATCGTAGGTGCCGTATAGGGCCTTGTGTCAACGCTTCCGCAGGGGTGGGGGTGGCAGGGGGCTGCGGGTCGGGGTTGAGGCCGGTGTCGTTGCCGGTGCGGGGGTCGGCTAGGAGGGCGGCGATGGTGCCGGGGGTGGTGTCGGTGATGGTTGCCCAGATGGTGGCCTGGTTTTGCTCTTTGCGGTAGAGGCACTGGATGTCCAGGGCGGTGATCAGTTTTTCGATGAGGGCGGGGGGAGCTTTGGGGAGGATGTCTGCGAGGTAGGGCAGTTCGTCGAGCAGGGTGGGGTCGTTGGACTGGGGGCTGGTGGTGTCCAGTTCGGTTAGCTCAGCCTCGGCCTGGGTGCGCTGGCCGTGCAGGTCGGCGTTGCGGGCGCGGATGCGGGTGCGGTAGGCGGCGGCTGCGCCGCTGGTGTCGGGTCCGAGTTCTTCCAGTTCGGTCAGCAGCCCGGCTTGGGCGGTGTCGATGCGGGCGAGTTCCTTGCGCAGCGCGGCGGCGCGGGCCTGGCGCTGGGTGTCGAGGGCGGCGGTGGTGGCGGGCAGGGTGGCGGCGAGCATGGCGGCGCGGTCGTGGCCGAATACGTACTTGGCGAGGAAGTCCCCGGTGATGGCGGCGAGGAGGGTGTCTTCGCGGATGGAGACGGAGGTGGGCGGGTGGTCGGGGTGGGCGGCGCGGTGGTGGGGGCTGGCGGGGTTGTACGGGCATTTGTAGTAGATGTACACGTCAGCGTCGTTGCCGGAGGGCCGGTAGATGCCGGTCATGCGGTGCTGGCAGGCGGCGTGCCGGACGTGTGAGCGCAGCACATACCGGGTACCGGGCTG
>Ga0213875_10000304_pt1 | contig 46946 bp, 49 predicted proteins | sample BarmaccomBMRX_R8_FD_160105 | JGI IMG/M metagenome (GOLD analysis project Ga0213875, IMG submission 160105) | Root-associated microbial communities from Barbacenia macrantha in rupestrian grasslands, the National Park of Serra do Cipo, Brazil - RX_R8 | ecosystem: Host-associated > Plants > Roots...
AGTCGTCCGGGCCACCGACGTCGCCCACGCCCTCAACTACCGCGACCGCCGCCATGCCACGGACAGTGACGAATAGGCAGGGGACCTGAGACGGGGACCCGACCGGGGACTCGGGGAGTTCTCCCCACACGCATCCCCCACCCCGCCTCCCCAACCTGAGCATTGCAAACAAACTCTAGGGACCTACTTCTGGACAGGATTGGACAAGCGCAAAACCCTCTGAAAACGGGGTAGCAGTGGACGTCAGCTGAGTCCCTCCCTGGCCGAATCTATCACCGATGCAGCAACGATTGATTACGATACGTCACAAACGAGGTATCGACCGCATGACCATGCCCATCGACCCGACCACCCCACTTATGACGCCGGAAGGACTCGTGCCGAGGCCTCCACACCTAGTGATCATGAAACCACGCAAACCGGCCAATATCCGCGAAGCTGTCGATCGGGCGGCGTGTCTGTGACGGGGGTAGCTGGAGTGTCCAGCGATCTGGCTGAAATGGGTCTACCCCCGCTACCGCACTGGTCAGGGCCCGTTATTGAGGGCCTCTACCGAGGTAGAGGCCCCCCATTACCCGCTGCGCCGTTAACGCGGTACTTGCGCCTTGCCCACCGCCGACACCCCGACCACCTGGAGGTGATGTGCCAACCCGGCCGTAACCGCCTCGACCGCGAACCCCGCAGGAGGTGAGCACGATCCGTACCCGGCCGCTGACCCGGCACGCCGGAACGATCGGGCCTACCACCTGGCCCGGGTGTGCGCCCGCTTTCCCCGCACGATCAGCACCCGGGGCGCCCACCGGCTTGCGCGGCTGCTTCGCGTAAGCAGGAGTAGTCAACAGTAATCATCCCCGTTTCAGGGTGTGATGCGATGAAGGAGCCGAGGTCCTGCTCCTTCATCGCATCACAGCGGGTGGTTTCCGTTGGTTAGAGGGGGTTGGGTTCGATGTCGATGCGGCTGTAGTCGAAGGTGCCGGGTTTACTGCGGTGTTCGTCGATGATCACGGCGGCGAACAAAAACCGCAGCACCGCGTTAAGGCGTTCCCCGTCACCGCTGGCGGCCAGCGCATCCCATGCACTCCGCGCGTCCGGCCCGGCCAACCCGCTGAGCACCTCGACGGTAGGGCGCACGATGGTCTTACGCCGCAGGGTGGCCAGGCGGTCTTCGACTGTCTTACGCATCTGCCGGTACTCCCGGGTGGAGATCTCCCGGTTGGTCCACATGTCTTTCAGCTCGACCAGTTCCGCCTCCTCAGCGCTGATCGTGGCCTCATCGGCCGCCGATAGCCTGGAGGTCGCCCGGGGCGCGCCAGTCACATCCAGATTGGTCAGCAATTCCACAGCGGCATCCGAGACGAACGCCTCCAACGGCTTGGCGTAGATGCGCCGGTTGCAGTAGGCCGCACCGATTCTGTTGTGCCGGACACACATATACGAGAATTCTCTGCACCGGTTTCCGACCATGGGCTTGCCGCATTTTTTGCACATCACCAAACCGCGCAATAGGTAAAACCGTGATGCTCGGCAGTCATGAGCCGAGGCCCGGTAGGCGCGACGGTCCTGCGCCTCGGTCCAGGTGCCCCGGTCAATGATCGCCGGCCAGTCCCCATCCCCGTAGTCCTGGCCTCGAAACACCCGGATTCCCGTGAGATGACGCGACTTGAGGATGCCCCGCACCGCCTGCGGCTGCCACTCCTTGCCCCCCGCTGTGACTTCACCGCGCTCGGCGAGCCGCTGGGCGATCTTGCGGGGTGAGACCCCGTCGAGGTACCAGGCGAAGATCTCGCGCGCGATTGCGGCTTCCTGCTCGACGACGGTGACTCCGTCTTGGGCATAACCAAAGGGACGGTGCGGCGTGTTGTGCGGACGCCCCGCACGGGCCCGGTCCCCAAGCGAATCCCGCAAACGCCGGGAGGTGTCATCCGACGAGCGGCAGGCGTGCGCCACCTCGATCCGCAGGAAAAACCGATCATCCGGGTCGGACAGATCACGGCAGTTGGCCTGCCCGTGCAAGGTGATGTCATGCTCATCGGACAACGTGAGCAGTTCTTCCAGGTCGCGGGGCTGGCGCATCAACCGGTCCGGGTGATATACGATCACATGCCGCAGCCGGCCCGCTCGAATTGCTTCCAGCAATCCGTCCCAGCCCGGACGGCGGCGATTCCGCTGCCACGCCGACCGATTGTTATCCACAAGTACGCACTCCGGGACCACGACCAGGCCCAGTCGCTCGGCGATCTCGCGGCACAGTCGCTCCTGCCGATCCACTCCGGTTTGATCCTCATCCCGAGCCCGAGAAATCCGGCAATAGATCGCAGCCAGATCACCGACCCACCGCGACCCACCGCTATTACTTCCGGGGAGGCGCCGGGTCCCCGGACGGTCACGAAGTCCGTTGTCCATTGGGCGGAGTATATGAACCAAGCATGACTGTGGTCACGGGCGGCCCGCGCCTGGGTGATCTGGAAGCGGGCGCGGTGGCGGCTGTGTTCACTCCCCGGGTATCGGTTGTCTCAGGTGGGCTGGCTTGCCTAGCCGGAATCGGTCTACTCGCGGTGATGGTGCCGGCTTTCGTGCGCTACGACGCCCGGGTCGCTGCTACCCGGCCTGCGGTGGGGGAGGTGTCGCCCTAAACCCCAGCGCGACTAAGGCAGGTAGCGGCGGAGCCACTCGATGGTGGCCACCCAGGCCGCTTCGGCCTGGGTGGCGTTGTAGCGCGGACCAGTGTCGTTGTGAAACGCGTGATCCACACCGGGGTAGACGGTGATCCGGTACGGATGCCCGGTGCGGCGCAGCTGTTGCTCGATCTGGTCTTTCGTGCTGGTAATCCGGGTGTCCCGCTCGGCGTAGATGGCGAACACCGCCGCCGGAGTTGTGGCCAGCCCGGCCATGTTCGCCGGTGGCGGGCCGTAGAAGGGCACCGCCGCTTTCACCTTGGTGCCCGCGGCCAGGATGTTCCAGGTCATCCCACCACCGAAACAGAAACCTGTGATGCCCAGCCGGTCGCCGGCGCCTGCCGTCGACAGCGCGGAGATCGCGTGTTGCAGGTCGGACACCATGGTGGTGGGATCCTGCTTGCCCAGCGCGGCCGCGTACTCAGCTGGATCGCTGAGTTTGCCGGCACCACCCTGGCGAGACAGTAGATCAACGGCGACGGCGCTGAATCCCGCCGTGGCGACCCGGCGGACCACATCTTTGATGTGCTCCACCAGACCACGGTTCTCGTGGACCACCAGGACACCGCCCGCTGCGGCACCCTGGCGCGGCTGGGCGGCATAACTGATCAGCGGCGCACCATCTGCGCCGGTCACCGCCATCGGCGCGATGGTGATGCGGGCATCGTCGGGCCGTACCGTCACCCCGTCAGTGGTGGGTTGCGCCGGTGGGGTAGCGAACGGGTACGGCGTGCTGGTCGGCCGCGACTGCGGCGAGGGAGGTGTCCGGGACGGTTCGCTTGCGCAGCCTGCCGCCTCGAGCAGCAGCATCGTGCTGGCGACGCTGCCGGTGATCAAGGTCACCCGGCGCAGCAGTTCCCGCCGGCTGATCAATCGAGCATCGAAGTCCTCGATGTGCTCGCCGATCAGGTAGCGCTCAAAATCGGTCATCAGTACCGCCTCAGCCGGGACTGTTGTGCTCCACGTGGGCACCCGGTTTGGAGGAGTTGTCGATATCCAGCGTAGGGCGGCCGCCGTCGGTGCTATTACCGATCACCACGCAGCCTGTCGAGTCGTCGATAATGATGATTCCCCGGGTCACGTTGGGCCCAGAGATCCTGTTGTCACGAACCTCGACGTTGGGCCAGCGGCGCAGGTTCACCGCTTGCGCGCCGTTGGTCGCGCAGGTGTTGTCCACGAAGGTGATCGAAGGAACGCCGGTGGGCGCGCCGCTGTTACCCCGCTGGTCGCCTGTGGCGATCAGGCATTGCGCGCCGACGTTGCGGCAGGTGTTGCCGGCGATGAGGACGTCGAAGGTCGGCGGGCTGTTGTCGTCGTAGGTTTGGAAGCAATCCGGGTGCGGCGGGTTGGCGTAGCCGCGATCGGAAATGTCCGTGACGGTGTTCTCGGTGATCCGGTGCCCGCTGCCGAAAAATCGCATCCCATCGGCGTCGCCATTGTCCCGGGCGAGCGTATCGCTGACCTTGTTGTGGCTTACCGTGATGCGCTGACCGTCGATCCAGATGCCCACGGTATCGACGTGCTGCACCGTGTTCGAGTCGATGATCGAGTTTTGGCAGCGCTCGCAGGTGATCCCACTCCGCTGGGTGTCATGCACGGTGTTATGGCGGATCGCCAGGTCGTCACCGTTGAGAAAGATTCCCTCCCCCCCAGCGACGGTGAAGCCCTCGATGACAACGTGGTCTGCGGTGATGTGGATGCTGCGCACCGCCACCCCGTCGGATCGCAGGGTGATCAGCCTGTTAGGGGCTCCCGAGTGAGTCATGGTCACATCGGTGCTGGACATGTCGCCGCCGGTGAAGCACAGCGTGGTCCCCGGCGAGGCAGCGTCCAGCGCTGCCGGCACCTGCTCGGCTTGACTGACCGTGTGAGCGCACGGTGCTGGGCGCTCCTGGCTCGGGCCGGCAGCCGAGTTCGGGCCGGCTGCCGAGTTCGGGCCGGCTGCCGGGTTTGGGCCAGACGGCGGTCTCGGACTGGGCTGGAGGCTCGGGCTCACCGGGGAACTTCGCCCCCCGCAACCGGCGGCCATGACCAGGGCCAGTGCCGGTACCCAGATGGGTGCCATCCGATGCAGCACTTGACCCATCCGGTGCGCAATATCCACCCGTGCAGCGTATGGCCCGCTTCGCTGCGGCCCGCGCTCACCGTCAGGAATGGCGGATTGACGCTGGTCGGTAGGCCGCTAGCCGATCACTCGGGGTGAGCCAGAGGTCAACGGCACGATCCACCGTGCAAATCCATGCGACGTCAACAACCATCCAGAGAATCGATAGATCAAGTACGGCTAGCGGTCACCAGATCTTGACGCGCTGGTCAGGCGGACGGAACAGTTTGTCGCCGGGCTTGACATCGAAAGTCGTGTAGTACTCGGGCAGGTTGCTGACGACCCCGTTGGTCCGGAACTCATTCGGGCTGTGCGGATCGCTCAACAGCTGCGCCCGCAGATCTTGCTCCCGGGTCTTGCCCCGCCATACCTGTGCCCATCCCAGGAAAAAGCGCTGTTCGCCGGTGAAGCCGTCTATTACCGTGGCCGGCCGGCCGCCAAGGGACAGCTGGTAGGCCCGTAGCGCCACAGTCAGACCAGACAGATCGGCAATGTTTTCGCCCAAGGTCAGTTCACCGTTAACGTGCTCACCGGGCAACGGTTCGTAGGCGGAGTATTGCGCGACCAAAGCTTGGGTCCGGGCCGTGAAGCGTTGCAGGTCCTGCGGGGTCCACCAGTCCCGAAGATTGCCGGCTCCATCGAATTTGCGGCCCTGGTCGTCGAATGCGTGACTGATCTCGTGACCGATCACTGCGCCGATCGCGCCGTAATTGACCGCATCATCGGCGTGGGGGTCAAAAAACGGTGGCTGCAGGATTGCGGCCGGGAAGGTAATATCGTTGAGGTTCGGGTTGTAGTAGGCGTTGACCGTCTGCGGTGTGGTGAACCATTCCTTGCGGTCTACTGGCTTGCCGAGCCGATCCAGATCACGCTGGAATTCGAGTTGCGCCGAGCGCAGCACATTGCCTACCAGGTCGTCGCGGGTGACGACCAGTTTAGAATAATCCTTCCACGCATCCGGGTAACCGATTTTCACTGCCAGCTTGCTGAGCTTGTCCCGAGCTTGGGCTTTAGTCGCGTCGCTCATCCAGTCCAAGCCGTCGATGGAAGAGCGGTAAGCATCGATCAGCCTGCCGACCAGCGCGTCGATCCGTTTTTTGGCGTCCGGGGGGAAATACCGCTGCACGTATCGCTGACCCAGCAGATCACCTAACGCGTTGTCGACCGCGGCGACCCCCCGCTTCCACCGGGGACGCATCTCCTGCTGACCGGCCAGGTCCCGGCCGCGGAATTCGAAACGAGCGGTGACGAAGTCATTGCTCAGGTAGGGAGATAGATCATCGATGAGCTTGAACCGCAGGTACGACTTCCAATCAGCCAACGGCACGGTGGCCAACTCGGTGCCCAAGGCAGCGAAGAAGCTCGGCTCGGAGACGATGAAGTCGGGGGTGTGCACGCCAGCCGCATCGAGGTAGGTCCGCCAATCCAAACCCGGAGTGTGCGCAGTGGCGTCGGACACGGCGAACTTGTTGTAAGTCGCTGTCGCATCGCGGTCCTGCGCGGCGGGCCACTGGGCCTGGGCAAGCCGCATCTCCACAGCGAGTGCCCGGTCGGCCTCGGCAGCCGGATCCGGGATGCCAGCCAGCCCCAGGACTCGCGTCGCGTAGGTTCGAAACTGATCCCGCAGCGTCACAAACTGGGGATCGGTTTTCAAGTAATAGTCCCGGTTGGGCATGCTCAGGCCACCCTGGGAGACGCTGGGTATGTACGCATCGGCGTTGCGCGCGTCCTGGTTGATGCTCAGCGCGATGGGCGTGGGCGTGCCGGTTTGGGCGCTGCTGGCGAAATACCGCAGGACATCGGTGGGGTTGGTCAGCCCGTCGATGCGGGCGAGCGATGAACGCAGCGGAGTGGCCCCGAGCGCATCGAGGTGCGTGGTGTCCATGAAGCTCGCATAGAAGTCCCCGATCCGCTGATCAGGACTGCTCGCCGCGGCATGGTGAGCTGCGGTGTCTTCGACAATCGCCCTCAAGTCTTGGTCTGCTTTGTCGGCAAGCGCGTCGAATGCACCGTATCGGGTCCGATCGGGCGGAATCTCGGTGGTCTGTAGCCACTGGCCGTTGACGAACTGGAACAGGTCGTCCTGGATGCGAATATGCCGGTTGTAGCCAGACAACATCAGACCTGATGTCAGCGGCGCCGGCGAGGCGGGCGTGGACGGGGCACCAGCGCAGGCCGTCACCGCCCAGACCAGCGTCACCGTGAGCAGAGTCAGCAGTAACCGAGATCGAGTCACGCCGGGGACGATAGACCAGGGGGCGGACAACACTCGGTGAGGTGGAACGGGCGCCCAGGGTGTTGGTGTCAGAACGTGGGGATTCGTCCGGGTGGGTTGGGTCGCCGGTTGGGAGTGGTAGTGGTGGTCGTTGGGGTCCCGGTGGTGCAGCAGTCAGGGTGGCGGGGTGACTGACTAGCCTGGGGTCTGTTCGATCCGGTGGTGACGTTGGCATTTGATCCCGTGCAATCGCTCTACTGCACACGTCCCCAACTAGCCAAAGGCGAGTGCAGCGCCAGCTCAGCGTCGGCGGCCAAGCGCAATGCATCTGCTCGCTGCGCTGCTGTTTGGGCCCGCTGCCAGGCGCTCTGAGCGCGATCCCGGGCGTGGACAAACTTACGTATGCGCGCCTGAGCTGCGATGTCGCTGCCGCCCACGAATGACGCCTTCCATGGTCGGGGGATGTCGCCGGGTCAACGATGGCTTACTGCCGCCGTGACGGTGACAGTAAGCGTCACCGTTAGTGCTTTTGGTCCTGATCAAAGCCCGGTGCCGGAATTGTGCCGAGTTTGGTCTCGTACTCTGCCACGACACGAACCAGCAGCGGAATCATCGATTTGAGGTGTGCCCAACTCATGGCCACCCGCACCACCTCGGTGGTGATCACTTCGGAAGACGCAGTCCGCAGCGCACCTGCGTGATCGTGATGACCAAACACCATCGTGACATCAAAGGGTCCGGCCGCCACCATCATCACGTTGGCATAAAGCTGCCCAGCCGGTGGTCCAGCCCAGGTGGAGACGGTGAGCTCCTCGTCAGCCATGCCACCGGCCATCTCCCCGGCACGGTGTGATCGTCATCGCTGCCCTGGTGTGACCGTCTGGCAAGGCAGTGGGTCCCGACGCTGACGTCATGACCCCGGCGACGCCGCAGCTGGACACCTCGCTGCGCGGGCCTGGCATCGCAGTGGAGGTGCAAGTCACCGTGCCAGAGTTGGGCGCGCAGCGCGTCATAGACAGCACACACACATCAGACAAGACCGCGGGAACAGGAGAATGCATTCGCTGGCTTTTGGCCTTCCTCGCTGATCAGCAGAGCCGGTAGGTCGATGAGCGGTCGATTCTGGCTGTGTTGTCTTGCGGCGCAGCGGCGGGGAGATTTCACCGAGGAAAACAATGCGCACTCGGCGTCAATTTTGCGCTGATACATCGCAACCGGTTACCGGTGTCCTCGAGATCCACCGTACAGAAGCCCGACAGGCACGACCGGTGCGGTACCGCGTGGGGGTTACCGGCGAGCCGATGAGAATCTAAATGTCACCGTGTTTGACGTTGAGGGCTGGAACTGTGTTGGATCACTGGGAATAAATGTGGCACTGAGCGTGTGCTGACCGGTACCGAGGATGCTGATCGGCCCGAAGGCGAGGCCAGCGATGGCGGGCACCGGTTGGCCAAGGGTGGCTGGGCCATTGGTGAACTGGACGGTTCCGGCTGCGGTAATCGGTGCCACCGTCGCGATGGGCAGCACCAATCCACCCAGCCCCAACGGCAGGTGTATCCGAATCACGATCAGCGCGGTGGTGGTGGCGGTGATCCCAGGGCCCGGTGACGGCAATGGTGATGGTGTGGGGGTCGCCACGGCGGTCGGTGTCGGTGTCGGCATGGGTGTTGGTGAGGGGATCGGTGTGGGTATTGGTGAGGGGATCGGTGTCGGTGTGGGATTCGCGGTCGGAGTGGGGGTCGGGGTCGAGGCAGCGGGGGGTTGTGCGCAGAGAGCAAAGCTGTGCAACTGGAGGGAGAATCCACCCACGCCGCCGGCCTGCACCAACGTGGTCCATGCGGTGGGGTTGGTGGTGCCGTCGGTGACCTCGGTGGGCGGGTTTCCCGATCCGGTCGACGGGTAACTGCCCCGCATGTGATAGCCCTGCTGGGGTTGCAAGCCAGGTGTCCCATTGACGGTCTGGTCGGCTCTAAAACCTCCGCCCAGCAGCCGGGTCCCGGTCGGGCAGACCGAGGTGGCGGTGAGCGCTTCCCCTGCCATAGAAGAAGGAGTAGAAGACGCGTCCTGCCGGGCCACCTGCACCGACCCGATCGGATCGGAAGTGCACAACGCTAGGGAGGTCACCGTGTCCGCCGCGCTCGTGATGCCAGCCGAGCCGTAAGCGCTCCACGAGGTGGCGGAGGTCGAGCCGTCGGCTACGGGCACGCCCGAGGAGTCAGACGGGTAGCTGCCCAGCGGTTTGAGGTTGCCGTTGTTGCCGGCCGTGGTGCCGTCGTTGACCTGGTCGGGCGTGTTGGTGAACGCTCCGCCGCTGATTAGCGTGGACCCGGCCGGGCAGGTGGCAATCGTCAGGGTAGGCGGGTCGACCTGCTGAGTGGCGTTGGCGCCGGTGGTAGTGGTCGTCGCCACTACGGTGTGCATCGCGCTGCTGGTGCATAACGCGAATGCTGTGGCCTGGTCACCAGCTTCCGACTGCCCGGTGAAATTGGCGATGGCCATCCAGTTGCCGGGGTTGGTGGCCCCGTCGGTAACGGGTTGGTCGACGGGGGAGGCGCCGGTGGAGGGATTGGTTCCGCCGAGTACCAATCCGTTGGTGGGCGGGGTGGCCGGGTTGGTGGCGTTGCGCAGGTAACCGCCGCCGCCAACCATCACAGTTCCTGTGGGGCAGCTCGCCGCGCGGGTGACCCCGGTATGGAGGGTCATGTTGGTCATCGGGGTGCTGGTCACATGGACCGTCACGTCCGGCAGGGCGCTGTTGGTGGCGTCGGTGGTCACCGGGGTCGACGCGGCGGTGGCTGCGTCGGCGAGAGCTGGTCCCAGCGCCGGAGTTACCACTCCGGTGGCCGACGCCAGCAGCCCTGAGATCACCAGCGCGATCATCCGGCAGCCGGGCGACGCCCGATCTGCGATGCGTGGCGACCACACCACCACCGCTGCGTCCCGACGTCGCAGGCGTCGGATTGAACCAAGTAACCGGCTTGCCATGGCTACTGCCGCGCATTCCGCAACAGGCCCGGGCCACCCTCGGGGCACACGGGCCGCGGGTCAGCGCGCCAGCGATTGCCAGGCCATCTTCCACGCAGATGAGGTCCCCGCTCAGGTAGGTCCACCGTAGACGCGATCACTTACGAGACGCTGCGCTGCACGGACCAACAGCAGATGGTCCGCCAGTGAGCTAGGAACGACCACAACCCCCACAACAGACACCAAGCACGGCCAGCCACACGCGTGTTGCCCCTTATACGCGCGACCGCAGCGGCAGTCGCAAGGAGCCGATCGTCACTACCGCAAATGGGTTTGCCGTAGTCCCCTCTTCGCCCACTAGGTCAGCCCTGTTCACCTTTGGGGAGCAGCGTCGATGCGTGAACTTCTGCGAGCTTTGCCATCCCCTGTGTTCACCGCAGGCGCATCAGCGAACCGCCTCAGGAGGCAGCCAGCTGTCCTCGCGTCGTCGGATCGGCGTGGCTGTCGTGCTGGGCCTAGGCTTGGCGCTGGGTGGATGCGGCTCTGGTGGCGCTACGGCGAAGCCGTCCGCCACGCCTCGGGGGGCTGATCCAGTGGCCTGGATGGGCGTGTTTTGCCAAGGTCTGGGTCAGGTAATCGACGCTGGAGCTGCGGCGGCCAAGCCGACATCGACTCCGCAAGGAGAAAAAGACGCGCTGCTGACGTTGGCGGATAGCACCCAGCAGGCATTTACCACGACCGCCCAGAAGCTCACCCAGCTCGGCGCGCCGGGGATCACCGATGGCAAACAAGCCCAAGACAGCGCAGTGGGATTTTTCACCACTGCAGCAAACGCGGTCGCCGACCGGCGGGCGAAGCTGGCCGGGTTGGACCCCAACGACCCAAACTTCGAGCAGAAAAAGGCCGACCAGCTCACTGGTCCGGACCTGGGCTCCCAAGTACAGGGGTTGCTCAGCAACAACGACCTGGCGCCCGCATTTAGTAAGGCACCGCAGTGCCAGCAACTGGGCGCGACGGCCGGGCATAGATAGACGGGCCGCGCTCCTGGAACCGACAGTCATTGGTCCTCAGTGGCCGGGTTGGCCGTGCGGTCTAGCGCGGTGTGGACGTGACGCTTGCCGCTCCGTGAATGATGAGGAGGACGTAACCGTTTTGTCCGGGAGCTCCGTTGTGCGCTCCGCCGGGGTGGGCGCCGCCCTCACCGCCGGCACCTCCGGATCCGTGGGCAACTGCCCCACCGGCACCGGGATGTCCTCCGGCGCCCACGCTGCCGTGTCCTCCGTCGGTGCCAGGTGGGTTACCTGGTCCACCTTTGCCGCCGCCTGCGCCGACGATGCCGCCTTGGCCGCCGGTGCCACCGCTGCCACCTGCGGCGGTGACCGCCAGATCGTCGCCGCGCAAGGTAGTGGCTGTTCCGTCGTGGCCCCGGGCGCCGGGCATGGTGGCTCCACCACCGCCGACGCCGCCGCTGCCACCGGCACCGACCACCACGGTCAGGGTCGCAGGGCTGGCGCTGCCGGGTAGCGGTATCCCGGTGGCGGAGATCGTGGTGCCTGCGCCCCCGCCACCCCCACCACCGCCGCCGGTGGGGCCAAAGCCCATACCGGGTCCGGCGCCGCCGGGGCCGGGGCCTCGGCCACCTCCGCCGCCCCCGCCGGCGAGGGTGTAATCGATCGTGGTGTGTGCGCCCGCGGTGGGAAATTTGACCGTCACGGTATAGGTGCCTGGGGCGGTGAATTCCAGTGCAGTGCATCCTGTGGTTGTCGCGGTGCCGGGGCTAGCCGCGGGCTGGTGGGTCTGGGGTGGGCCGCACGTGGTGATCACGGGCGGCGGGAGCGGTGCTGCGCTGCATGCGGCAGCGGTGAGCACGATGAGGGCCGCCGACAGTGGCCAGGACAGTAGGCGTGTCATGCGCTGGCCTTCGCGGCTGCGCACACGGTCAGCGCGGCGTAACCATCGGTGCCTGGTGCGCCGTCGGTGGCTGTGCCTGCCGGATCGCCGCCGGTGCCACCGGATCCGTGGGGTGCGCCGCCGCCGGCGCCGCCCGGGCCTGGTCCGCGCCCGCCCCCACCACCGGATCCGACGAGCAGCGCATCGGCCGCCGCCGGGATCGTGGGTGACACGAAGATCACCGTGACGGCATGCGTCTCTGTGGAGGTGAAGGTGAACGGCGAACACGGTGCGGCCGCGGGAGCCGGGGTAGCCGGCGCGGCGGGTGAGGCACTGCTGTGGCGTGGTGCTCCTGGTGAAAGCGCTGCGCTCGGCGTGCCGAGTAGTTTGGGTGGTGGCGCCAGCCTAGAGCTGGTGGTGGCATGGCCGGCGTTGGTTTCTGTCCCGGCGGGCGGTGCGGGCGTGTCCTGGACAGAAGTGGTCGGGGTATCGACCGGCGGTGGTGTCAAGGTGCTGGTGGCGGGGGCCCATGCCGCCGGGGGTGTGGTGCCATGTCCGCGTCCAACGGTGAGTGTGACCAGCGCGGTGGCCCATTGCCTACGGGCTGGCATCAGTGTTGTTTGACTACGTCACGGGGGGCCGTGCGCCATCTCGGTGGGGCATCGGCCGGCTCGATGCGTTCCAGCAAAAGTACGGCGTGGCCATCGAGCAGCAGCGGTCGGATCCAGGGCCCGATTTCGACGGTGGTGTCTGGGGTGGGTCGATCTCCGGTGAGGGTGCGCGCGTCGTCTATGGGGAGGGTATGGATCAGGTGCTGGTAGCTGCACCAGCCAGGAGGCAGGTCACGCACGCCGGGCATCCACAAAAAGAATCCGTCGCTGCCATGCAGGTGCAGACCGACGGCGGCCAGAGCGCCGATCACCCCATCTTCGGTGCCCCCATGACCGGACAGGCGCACTCCGTGCTGGGCCGCGCGCTCCCAGGCAGTGGCTTGATCAAGGAGCTGGCGTTTGGCGGCGAATCCGAAGTCGGTCAGCGCTTTGCGATCGGCCTGTCCCACGGCGCTGCAGGTGATCGCTAACCCTGGATCGGAGCCCTCCGCGGCGTGGTCGTGCAGAAAACCTGCTGCACACATCTCGAGGGCATCAATGTCAGCATCCGCGGAGGTGCCTATCGCAAGGCAGGCGCTGGAGTTGTGCGAGGTATACGGTACCCGCGGGTCTTTGAGCAGCTGATGACGCGTGATCCCGAGGGGTTCACCGAAACCTTCAGAGGCCAGCTGCCGGATGAGGCTTTGTGCAATCCAGCCAGTACCCGGACTGGCGAGATTGTCGGTGTCATCAATGCCCACAAGCACCGTCGGCCGGTCGAGTAACCGCCCACCCGAGGCTGCTCCGGTTTGATTTTTGTTCAGCCCGTCGAGTCTCATTGTTTTCCTTTTGTCCTCAGGTGGCACTTGGGTTTTCTCGTCGACGTCCACCCTGACCTCAGAATGTGAATGTCACGGTGTTTGACGTCAACGGTTGTACATTGGCGGCGTTCGTCGGGGTGAACGTCGTGGTCAGCGAGTGTGAACCCGTATGCAGGACGTAGACAGGTCCGATGGCTGTGCCGGCCACGACCGGTACAGGTCCACCGATGCTGGTAGTGCCGTCTTGAGATTGCACGGTCCCCGCGGCGTCAGTCGGAGTCACCTGCGCAATGGGAATCGCGATACCACCCAGATTCAACGGCACGGGTACTTCGATGATGGTCAGCGTGGCCATCGCGGCCGGCATTCCGGATGGTGGCGCAGAGCTGGTCGTCGATCCTGGACTTGACCCCGAGATCGGCGGTAATCCGGGGATAGTCGCTGACCCTGGGCCAGTGGGTGACCCGGGAGCAGTGGTTGATCCTGGCACATGTGGAATTCCAGGATTAGCGGCTGGCGGTGGGCCGGCGTTCGGTGCTGAGGCGGAGTTGGTGCGGGCGCACAGTGCCCACGCTTCGGAGAACGTCTGCGGTGAATCGACGCCACCGGTATGGCTGACCGCGGTCCAGGATGTGGCGGTGGTGGTGCCGTTGCCGGCCGGGGCGCCCGAGGTGTTGCTGGGGAAACTTCCGTTGAGGTGATCGCCTTGTGAGCCGGGCGCGGTGAAACCCTTGGTCGTGAGGTTGCCGCCGCTGATCGCCGCGCCGCCGCTGATCAGCGTGCCGTCGGGGGGACTACAGGTGGTGATGACCTGTTGGCTCGTCGTGGAGGTGGTGGGACCGCTGACTTCGTGGGAATGGACGGTGACGGTGACACCGCTGGTGTCGGCGCCGGGCTGGCTGCAGATCGCGTAGGCGTAGGTGGTGTTGGGTGCGGTGCCGGTTCCGCCGCCGTTGAGTCCGACGGCGGCCCACGAATCAGGGTTGATCTCCCGATCAGCGGCGGGCTTGTTACCGAAGTCATGAGCGGCGTTGTGGAAGGTGGGGTAGCTCGCGACGGGTTTGAGGCTGCCTGCGCTGGCCGGGGTAGTCCGGGCGCCGCCACCGAGCAGGACCGTGTTGGCCGGGCAGCTGGCCACCGCTACCGCCGGTGTCAACGCTTTCGCGGGACCCGCCATCGTGGTCATCACGACCTGAGTGTGGGTGATCACACTGCTGGCCAGGCACAAGGCGAAAGAGGTCGTGGAAAACGACGAGTTGACTACCGCACCACTTCCGCCCACGGCCAGCCAATGAGCCACATCCTTGGCGACCGCCCCGGAGGCGCCGAGGAACTCGCTGTTCCCATCAGCGCTGGGCCCCGCACCGTTGACGTGATTGCCATTGGAAGACATATCCGTGCCGATGGACTGATTGATCCCGCCTCCGGAGATCAGCGAACCGGGAGGACAGCGGGCATTCGTCTTGATCTCCGCAAACCCGGCTGTCGGTCCGCGCACCGCTCCCGATACTTGCACCGTCACCTTCACCGGTGCAGCAAGTGTCGCTGCAGCCGCACTCACGGTGGCGTGCCCCAGGATCACCGGCGCCGCTGTGGTGGTGAAGACCATCGCTGCGGACACGAATAGGGAAGCCACCCAACGCCGCCGTGGCATGTCCGCCCGTGATCTATGAATCGAAGTCTCCTCACTCCGGGTGCGCGGTATCCAGCGCCGCGACCAGGCCCGGGATAGAACACGCTTGCGATAAGGCCGTTGAGAAACGAAGACCTGTCGGTGTGGCATGGCTACTCCGACGCCCGCCCAGACAAGGCGCGGTCGCCCTGGAGGCACCGAGCAGCCATTCCCGCGCGCCGCCACCCGCAGACAGGGAGGCCAACTGCTCCCGGCGCCGGCCCGGGCTGCGGCACGAACCGACGTAGCTGCGGTTGTTGAGCGGTAAGCCCCACCGCGTCCTCGGACTTCATCCCCCGACGCTGCGCCCTACAGGCAAACACCAGGGGTCTTGCAAGCGATCAAGGGACGACCACAATCCCCACAACAGACAACGAGTGATGCCGACCTGGCACGGTCGGAGCAACGACCGCGATGCAATCGCGATCACGAAAACAGCCTTACCCCGCACCGCATCACCTGATCAAGGGCGAAGCCGCGCCGCGCGCAGTGCGCCTGACGAACAACTCGGGGTGCTGGTACGGAATCGGGGTCACCACAGTGCTGACGAGAACGCTGATTGGCCCCGATCACGGTGGCCTGCACTTCCACCCGGATTGAATCCGACCCTCCTGCCATCCCCGCCGACGAGGCTCAGCCGAGCATCGACATCCTGCGGGAGGCCGTGGCAAGCGTCCCTAGCGAGCGATGCCGCCGTCCGCTGCTCAACTGCTGGTCATGCCCTGTTCATTTATCGAGTGGACCGTTCCACCAAGGGAAACCGGCAAAAGCGGAAGGATCGGACATGACCACACTCACCGACGAAGCACAGGTGCTGTCGTCCAGACGCAAGCTCGGAGAGGCGAAGGCACTCCTCACCCGTATCACCCACCCGACTGCGGTAGCGGCCGTCGTCGCGGTGATCGTCTCGGTGTCCGTCGCCGGGATCATTCTGCAGCAGTTGGTGCACACACCCTGGGGACTGCCCGGCCACCGCGTCCTGTTTTGGCTTACCCCGCTTATCGCCGCACGGTGGGCCATCGACCGGCCCGGCACCGCACTGGGTATCGCCACTGCGTCCAGCGCCGGGGTACTTCTGTTCGATCCCACCATGGGCCTGTATGTGGTGCCCTACCTGATCGCCGGATTCCTCGTCGACCTCGCCGCCAGCGTGCCGTTCATCCGCCGCCATCCCTGGATCATGATCCCGTTGGCTCCCCTCATGGTGCTGGTCAACCTGATCAACCCGTTCGTACACAACCTCGCCACGGCGTCACTGACGACGGTGATCTCTGGCATGTGGTTCTACGTGCAAGGCCACCTGCTGTGGGGCCTAGCTGCTGGCGTCGTTGGCATCAGCACCGGACTGTTCGGCCAGCCCAAGCTGCGCCAGCTACGCTCCTCAGAACCCACCGGCTCGTAAACAGCCAGACAAAGCAGAAAGCCCGATCGCTTGTCGACCCTGAGCCGCATTCCCTGTCAGTAGCGGGAGTCCAGGGCCGGACCGCAGCGTGGTGGGCGGGGGTTCGCGTGCGCTGGATCGTGGACGACAACTGACCATGTCGGCATCGCTGACACGGTCAGTTGTCGTCTGTCCATGGCGGTGGATGGGCATGCGGTTTCCTGCACGGCCTTAGCGCGCCGTCAGGTTGTACCGTGCTGGGCTTGGGCAACCACCGTCATCGTCTGGGTGGGATTCACTGTCGGCCGGCCCACAATGGTCGGCGGGCCCCGGTGCGCAAAACGGTGGCCAAAACGGCACCGTCGGCGTGATTGCTTTGCGCCGCGCAACCATCCAGCGCTCACGGTAGGGGCCACTGCCATCGCGTGAAACCCCTACACCGGCGAGCCAGTCGCGCGAAGCGCCGCTAGCAAACCCGCGGCGGCTCGATGACATCCAGGATCGGGGTGTCCTCGGCCTTTGCAGTAACTCGACCAATACCACGAAGTCGCCAGCGTCGTGCTGATTGCGACGCCTGGCCACCAAGTGGTGGTCGGTGCCGACCGATGCGGTGTCGTGATGACGTTCAGTCAGTCGATTTCACACGCCACCATTCGGTCATTGTCGACAGTCATGCGTCCATTGGCACCTGCATGAACAGCAACTGTTCCGGTCGCGGGCGAGAAAATTGGGAAAACGTGCGACGCCGTTGTTGCCAGACTCTCTGTGGTCTGATCTCGGATTGCACGTTCGCGATCCGGCGACCCGGCTTGGTTGCGCTCTGTTAAACAGCTCGAAGCTCTCGTTTACCTGAAAGGTGTCGACCATGCCGGCGGGCTAGAATTATGTGCGCCAACCTCCTGTGTGATTCCGCGATGACGGCTCAGAGCAGGCCTTACCGCGCCGAGTTTCGGGGAACGACTTTGAAACCGAAGGTGAAAAACACCGATTCCGGTTGGCTGTCCGTCGTGGGGCTGGGTGTCATCCCTTGCTCACTTGCCGGATGTTGCGTGTTGGTCTGCGAGTCCGACGGTACCGGGCATGACTTTCATGTCTGCGGCGAGCGTCTCCGACGTAAGACCTCGTCTGCGCACCACTGCCCCCATTTGGTGAGTGGTGCTGCGCATGGCCGGCCCTGAGGGCTGGTGACTGGCCTCCCACGTGGTGGCGCACGGAAGAACGTGAGTGCCCGGAGCGAGGCTCGGGCCTGTCGATAAAGGCGCGGGAGTAACCATGCCAAACCGACCGATTCGTTTGTTCCGACCATTCCGACGCCGCTTGCTGCGCAGGGGCGCATCGTGGCGGGCTCGGTCACAGGACGGTGCGCTGCACACCGTGGGCCCCGTGTTGCGGGGTCACCAGGGTGTCTCGCTGGTGATCGCGGCGCTGCTGGTGGTGGCCACCGGGGTGGTAACCCTGGCGTTGGGGCCGGCTCCCGCCACCGCCGACCCGAACCTGCCGGATGTGACGGTCCATGTGACCACCGCCCCGATGACCAACCTGACCCTCCATACCGGGGTCACCCGCACGGCCAGTTGTCCCACCGGATCCTTGGTGGTGGGCGGAGGCGGGTACCTGCGCAACGCCAGCAACCCGGCGACTGCGCCCACCAACGGATTGGTGCTCGGCGGAACCAACCCCTCCACCGGGACCTCCCCGGTCGACCAGCCCGTGTTCAACGGCGCCACCAACCCCACCAACTGGATGGCCATCGCCAATTTCACCGGAGCATCAGAATCTGGCGACCAGGCCGCAGCGTTTGCCCTGTGCTCCAGCAACGGCCCGACCCACACCGTGGTCGTGTCGACCACCACCACCGGCTCCAACGCCACCCAGGAAAGCCAGCCGCCCATCCTGACCATTGCCACCTGCCCGGCCGAGACCACGCTGATCGGCGGGGGCGCATTCACCAGCACTCCAGATCAGGTCAACGACGGCACCACCGTGGGCAACAGCGGCAACCTCAAGCCGATGGGAAGCTACCCGTCTGACTCCTCGGGAACGCCCGCCACCGACAAATCGACCTCCGCCACCTCCTGGAGCGCCTACGGCTCGGCCGGAATGAAGAACGCCAGCGACACGGTGACCTCCCTGGCGTTGTGCACCTCCGACCCGATAGGGCCAGTCCAAGTGGCCAGGCAGGACATTTCGTCCACGACCGGAGGAGTGATCACCGCCACGCCGGTCTGCCCTGCGGGAACCCGTTTGCTGGGCGGAGGCTTCCGGTCCGACGAGACTGTCAGCGGGACTTCTGGTCTGCAGCCCCAGCAGGGCTATCACATGCGGGGCAGCTATCCATCCACCGGATCGGGAACACCACCTACCGAGGTCACCGACGCCACCCCCAACCCCACCGCATGGACCGCTCTAGTGCAAGCCGGCGGCGCACCGTCCAGCGGCTCAGCCGATCTCCACGCCTTTGCCATGTGCGCCCAGCCCACCACAACCCCGTCGCCGAGCCCGAGCCCGTCACTTCTAGAAGGCGTGGCCGATCCCAACCTCTCCCCGCTCATGAATGCCTTGTCCAACACCATCACTGATAGCAACGGAAAGAAAGTCATCGCACTCGCACCGCCGTGCGCCATGACCAGTCCCTACCAAGGCCTGTCCGACATCGACAAACTGAACCACTCCATCCAGGCCAACGACGGGTGCCTGCAATTTGTCACCACTTTCACCGGCCCATGACACACGAGCAACCTCCCAGAAACTCGCACCGTCGACGACAGGGATGAACAGATCGGCCAGCAGGCCGTCGGATGCTCCGACCACCGAACCGGTTCTGTCATACCAGGACGGTCATCAACCAGGCAGTCAAGGACATCGTCGGGAGGCGGAAGCAACAGTGGTGGCCATGCCGGCTCCTTGATGTCGAACATGTGCCCGGCAAGCCTGGGGCCGCAATGGGAACTGACGCATAGTAAGCGCGTTATGAGGTGAACGCGGGACGGGACGGCCAGTGATCGAGTCCTGCGACAGGGATGACCCGTGGAAAGCCTCTGCCCTTGTTGCCGCGTCTACTCGGCTGTGGTGGGACTTACCGAGGCAGTCGCCGCGGTCCGCTTTCCAGGCCTAGGTGGTGCGCCGAGCCGATGGGATGGCGTTGCTCGTCCAGCACGAAAATCGTGTGAGTCGAGCGCACTTCAGGCATGCCTTGCAGGCGATGCAGGACGACATCGCGCAGCGCTGCGATGTCGGGTGCGCGGACCAGCAGGACAAAGTCGAATTCGCCGCTGGTCAGCGCAACGTACTCAACCCCTGGCAACCGGCTGATCTGCTCGCGCATCGTCGGCCACGAGCCTTGCTTGATATTGATCAGGATCATGGCCGCGATGTCGAGCCCGATTGCGCCTGGATCGACGTCGGCGCGGAAACCGCGGATGGCGCCGCGTGCCAACAGCCGGTCGTACCGAGCGTAGGCGGTGGCGCGGGAGATACCGGCTCGGTTCGCCACCTCGTTCACCGACATGCGGCCGTCGTCGACCAGGAGTCCCAACATCCGACGGTCGACATCATCTAGGGATCGAGACGGGACAGACATCTGGTCATCAGGGTATAGGGCAAGATACTCGTCTGGCGTTTTTCCGCGCATATTGAACGATCGTTCCACCAGGCGGACGCTGCCGCTATGGCCATACCGAGCGCTGCTGCCCGCTTTGAATTGCCTGCGGATCATCCCGGCTTCAGCGATGCTGCTTACCGCGCCCGGCGTGCCCGCATCGCCGAAGCCGGCGGCACCTACCACCACGGCGACCCGATCCCAGAGGTGCGATACACCGCCGAGGAGAACAAGGTCTGGCGGACCGTATCCGCCGAACTCGCCAGCAAGCACCGCAAGTACGCGTGCCGCGAATACCTTCTCGGCGCAGAGCAGCTCATGCTGCCGACGGCCTGCGTCCCGCAGTTACGGGAAGTCGACGAGCGGGTGCATCGCCTGACCGGCTTCCATATCTACCCGGTTCCCGGTCTGGTGCCGACCCGGACGTTCTATGGATCGCTCGCTGAGCGGACATTCCAGTCCACGCAGTACATCCGCCATCATTCGGTACCCTTCTACACACCCGAGCCGGACATCATTCACGAGATCATCGGGCATGCCAACATGCTGGCCAGTCCGGTATTTGCTGACCTTTATGAAGCGGCTGGGGGCGCCTCGCTGCGCGCCATCACCGACGACTCGCTGGACGCCTTCAGCCGAGTGTTCTGGTTCACCCTGGAATTCGGCGTAGTTTACCAGGACGGAGAGCTGAAGGCTTACGGTGCGGGTCTGCTGTCCTCCTACGGCGAGATCGAAACCTTTCGCGACGCCGAGATCAGAGCGTGGGATGTGCATGCCATGGCAAAGCAGGACTACGACATCACGCATTACCAGCCAACCCTCTTTGCTGCCGCATCTTTCGACCAGATGCTGACCGATCTGCACGCGTTTTTCTCCGCCTACCCTGCATAGTTGCGCGACGAATCTCGTGGCGATAATGTCAATTGCTAATTGATTATGCTGCTGGCGGCATCGACATTCAATTCCTTGACGAACGCAGATACGGTCAAGACATTGCCGACTCGTGCCACAAATATCGGCATCGTCGGCGCATAACCGTAGAGGGGATCCGCGCCGCGTCGGTCTCGACCGGACTCGCCGGGCCGCCGCTCGCCGACCCGCCACCGTTCATCTCGCGCCACCCGACGCTCGTCGCAAGAGCCCTCATGAGCAGCGGCGGGGTGTTGACACCACTGCTAGGTTGCCCGAGTTAGGTCAGCCATACCTAAGGATCTGGGAGGAAGCGTGGCGCTAGTCGCGGCATCGCCCGCGAAGCCGACGGAAACGACCGAGCAGCGCTGTCGGCACCCGCTGGCCAGGTCGATGGCGGACGTTAAGGGCGCGGTGACGTCGTTGTCTGTCGAGATGCTGGACGCCTCTGATTCCCCGTGGCCGCCTGCGCCATGGATTGGATGTGACCGCGCCCTGTCCGATCCATCATTTTTCTCGTGGTGGCACATGATGGTATCGCAACGGCTAATGCGGCAGTACGCTCCCACCCAGGATAGGGCTACCGTTCCCGACCGGACCACCGTCGGGTACGTTTTGCGCTGGTATCTGGTCGTACCCAGCTACTTGGGCGCATTGCTATTCCACTCCACGCGGCGGGTGCCCTGCTTGGCGCCGCAACAGCTCGGTTTCCGGCTCGATGCCGCAGCGGTCACCGGCATCACGCTTCGACCAGGCCGGTTTTGGTGCCTCTATAGCGATCCGGAAGCCGGACATCGCGATGCCTCGCCGGTGGCGCACGAGGTGGCGCTTGGTGCGATACTGCGCCAGCAGGTCATTGCACATGCCGCCCGCTTTCTCGCCATTTACGGTCCGCTCGTGCGCTTTGGTTGCCACGCGCAGTGGGCAACGGTGACTGACGTGCTGGATAAGGCTTTGCTGTTCGCCGGCCAGTCGTTCGGCTCGCCTCAAGACGGAGCGGCCGATGCGCAGCTGGTACTCGGCAGCGGCGAAAAACCCCTCACCTCTTCCTCCACAATTCGCCAGGTCATCGATGACAATGGGCGCGCGCACTGGATCCGCCGGCGCGGCACCTGCTGTTTTCTTTACGCGATGCCTGGGGTCGAGCAGCCGTGCGCCAGCTGCCCGCGGGTTGACGCCGTCAAGCGGAGCCAAATCCTCGCCACCGTCAACCACACCCAAGATATTTGCAACTCGTGACGTGGGTGGTGGTCTCCACTCACGGTATGTAATTTTATTAGGTTAGACTAACCTAATAGGATAGGCTTACTTCTGGTGGTGCGACGTTGAAGTACTGGCGAGGTTGTGGTTATGCCGCCATGTCGCTGCCGTCGGAGTGGGTGAACAGAAGGTGAAGGTGATGCGGGCCGCTCTTGATGCCGAGCTGAATGGGCTGATCGCCAATTTGGCCAGGATGGTCCGGCTGGCGAGTAGCATGATCAACGATGCGTCGATCGCGCTACATCAAGGTGATCTCGCGCTGGCTGAACGGGTTATCGCTCAGCGTGATGACATCCAAGCGATCCTCGATGGCATTGAGCAGCGTTGCGTCACCGTGCTTGCCTTGCAAGCTCCGGTTGCTCGGGACTTGCGAGTGGTGGTGGCGGCTCTCCACGCGGTGGATCACGTGAACCGGATGGCCACCCTCGCCCGCCATATAGCGATCATCACCCGCCTTGGGCGTCCCCACGCAATGAATTCAGGCAAGGTCCGTCCCCTGCTGGCCCGGATGAGCTTGCTTGTCAGTCAACTCGCCGAGGATGCTGCAGCCGCGATCGAGTACCAGGATCCGCTGTGCTGTCACCGGCTGGCCGTAGCGGACGGCGAGGTAGATGCACTGCATCGTCGCTTGACCGGCATCCTGTTCGCTCAGGATTGGTCGCACGGCGTCAAAGAGGCGGTCAATACTGCCCTGATCGGCCGCTATTACGAGCGCTTCGCTGACCATGCGGTAGCTATCGCACGCCAGGTGTACTACCTGACCACCGGTCGCGTTCCTGAGTTCATCGCGGTGAAGGCGACCAGCGCTGCCTCGTGCCGATCATGACGATCCGATGGCACCGGGCGATCGTCTCCGATGTCCTGTTCACTGACCTGTAACACTTCGCCACAGGGGCCGATTACCAGCGCGTCCAAAGTTAGGTGAGCCTAACAAAACTTAACAGTAGGCAAACCTAACTTACCGTTGCTCTTGGAGGCCCGCGCATGGCTCCCGTCAAACGCTTGCTCTTGCTCGCACCCTGTCTCGTTCTCACCCCTGTCTTGGTGCTGGGTACCGGTGGAGTGGTCAGCGCCGCCGCCGCAGCCCCGTCACCAGGCCTTGGCGGGTCCTCGCCGACCCCGGTCGATGTCTCCAGCGACGCGGCCCAGGGCCTGATCGATCGTGCGCTGTTCCAGTCTCTCCAGTTCCTGTTCCGCCAACCACCCAAAAAGGCCCCGACCATGGAGGTTGCCAACCTCAAGACCATCCCGCCATTCATCCAGCGGTGGCAAAACGCCATTGTTCGCCGCGATGTCGCCGCCGCGATCCAAGCGGGGCAAGATTATGAAGCTGCGTGGCAGGCCGTCGAGGTGTACATCAACCACCGGTCGCTGCCGCTGTACACCGATCTTGAAGTCGACACCCAGTTCAAGATCGATGACGGTCTCAAGCAGCCGCAACCCGACTGGCGAACCCTCATGGACCTGGCCCAGCATTTACGTCAGGGGTTTGACGCGGCTCTCGGTTTTATCGCTGTCCAGCCCCCGCTCAGTCCTCTTTTCGACGACTTGGTGCCCCTGCGAGGCGTCCGGGCCCAGCTACTGATCAGCAACGAGGCCCTCGCCGCCGGTAACGTTGCCAAGGCAAAAACCTTCTACGGCAAGTTCAAGGTTGGCTACACACCCAGCGTTGCGGGGTTGATCTCGCTGCGCTCGGCTACGGCCGCTCAAGAGGTCCAGGCCGCCTCGGATGCCCTGGCGGCGAAATTCAATGCCAATGGCACCGCCGCAGAACTCACTCCGCTTCTCGCCACCCTGCTCAATCGCTTAGGCTTCGGCGTCAATCTGCTGAATGCTGCGGCTCGAGCGGCGGATCTGCACAAGACTACGGTTACCGATGCTGACAAGGCAGCTTTGACCCAACTCAACAAGGTGGCGTTAGACCTGAAGCAGGGCACCGCCGCAGCCGGTGACACTTCACCCGGATCACCCTTTGGTGCGGTCCAGCCGGCGCTGGAGGCCAAGACCCGCTTCGTCAACACCGCGGCCACCCTGCGCACCGCCCTGGTGGCCTACGTCAATGCGGCTCCCGCGCAGAAAGAAGCGGCGAAGAAGACCGCTCTGGAAGCGGTGGCCCTGGGTCAACAGACCCTAGTGGGTCAGTTCTGGACTGACCCGGCTTTGCAAGCCTTCCTGAACGGGCTGCCTACCTAACACCTGACCACGCCAGGGGCGTGTCCCGGCTCGCCGGGCACGCCCCACTGATGAGTGCAGGCCCAGTAGTGCCGGGGCCTGCACCCCACACGGAGAGACCAAGATCAGCTATGTCGACAAAAGCCTTGAGTTGCTTCGGCGCGTGCCCTCCCGAGCACACCCGTCCAGAGGCTGAGAGCGGAGCAACACGGCCTGGCATGCTCATCCCAGCCACCGCGTGAGCAGGTCCCGCAGGGCAGCCGCTTCATCCTCCGCCAACGTGAGCACACAGGCACCTGTGACGTGCGGGTCGAGTTCGATCGTCCCGTCGCGTTTGCTCACGACCACGTTGGCAAAACCCCTCGGACCCCGGTGCAGCGTGCAGGTCGCGTGGATGACCTTGCGGTTGTGGCAGGTCGGTTTCGTCGCTGGAGAGTCGCTCGTGCCGTTGGTCACCCTGCAGAGCCCGCGGCCTACATCGTGTTAGCTGTCCACACTTCGTGGACGCTGGTTCCCGATTCCGAAACGGTGACGCAAGCTGTCCAGCTCCCACACCCGCCGGCGAGCGCGACAGTCCAGCGTAAGCACGAGGTCTCGGGCGATCGGATCGTTGCGCATCCGCAGTGGCGCGAGCCGGTCGGCGGTGTCGAGCGCCCGCAAGGCCTCACCGTCCCTGTCGCCCTCGGCTTGCGCCCAAGATCGTGCGAGGTCAAAGTGCAGCGCTGCGATGCGGTCCTTACTACCCAGGGCCTGCAAGTCGATCGGTTCGTGCTGCACACGTTCGGCAACTGCCGGCCCTTGTCCGAGTTCCGCGCCAATGGCGACACGCCAAACTGCGACGTTGGGGGGCCCGAAGTGCTGTTGCAATCCGTTGCACTCGCCGGTGAGCAACGCAACGCGAGCAGCCTCATCAAGGTGGTCGAAGGCGGCGGTGGCATCGTTGCCCCGGGCCGCGAAATGGGCGCCCATGAGGTGGAGAAGCCCAAATGTCTCAGCGCCAAGGGTGTTGCCGTCGTGGATAGCGGTCAACTGCTGGGCATCTCGATGGCGCGATCGAGCATTCGCACCGCACGGCGCCGACCGCCTGTCCGCGCGATCGATGGGGCTCGGGCGAACATGGCAAACGCCTCCAGTTCGGGCCGCTCCGCAATTCGAGCCGCGTCGAACGCGCGCTGCGCCGCCAGCTGAGCCAGATGCATATAGCCAAGAGTGGTTGCCAGTACGAACCCGTGGTAAGCGGTCTCAGTGATCAGTTCAGCCGCCCGCAGCCGCTCGCGGCCATCACTGGTGGCTAGGTGAACTTGTAACTCGATCAGCACGTCGTCGATGCCCTCGCCCGAGGCTCTATAGCTGGCGGTATCTCGCAGCTTCGTGGCTGATTTCACCCAGTAGTCGAGCACGTCCAAAGGGCGCGGCCGTAAATCGGGTACATCATCGACAGTGGCCTCGTTGAGCCCACGTTCGATCTGAGCGATCACCGCCTTGGCCCGAGCGCTTTCCCTGTCCGGTGGGAGGTAAGGCTGACCGGTCAGGTCAGCTACAGAACAGTCAAGGGCATTGGCAAGGTCTTCCAGCAGGCCGCGGCGATTAAATCCACGCTGCCCAAGCTCCAGCATCGACAAGTACTGCTTGCCGACGCCGGTGAGGCCGGCTACAACCTCCAGGCTCAACCCGCGCCGGCGACGGATCATCCGCGCGCGCGCCCCGATCGTCGACGCTTCCTGGGCGTCCACGAAAACCACTCCTCACCAGTCCCCTCACCGATTTCCGGGGAGTAACCCGGGGGCGGGAGCTTCGGTGAGCAGGTGACCTCAGGCTACTGCCGCGCTGGCGCGGTCGGCTGCCACGGGTGATCATCTTAGATGACATGTTTGCCCAGGGGCGATGGGAGAAATCTCAGCGGCGGAGCAGGGCGGCGGCTCGGGTCAGGACAACGCCCAGTTCCGAGACCCGGAGGGCACGGAGCCCGACCAGCAGCACCGCACCGCCGAGCAGGGCGATGGCAGTGAGCTCCACTGCGGCGCGTACGGGCGACAGCGCGTGGGGGACGAGCGCTCGGACCAGGTAAACGGCGGCCAGCCCGGCGAAAGCGGCGGCGCTCGCAGCCAGGGTGATGCGCGCCACCGTGCTTGCCATCTGCGGGGTGTTCAGCCGCCCGAGCCGGTAGGACAGCCACACCTGGCCAACAACAGCACCGACGACGAATGACGCCGAGTTGGCTGCGGCCAGCCCGACCACCACCTGTTGGGGGCTGAGCAGTATCGCCGACAGGATCGACAAGCCGATCTTGCCAATGATCATAAATGCCATAATCACCGTTGGGGTGCGGGCATCGTCCAGGGCGTAAAACACGCGCAGCTGGAGCAGCACCACGGCGTAGGGCAGCAAGCCGAACGCCGATGCGGCCAGGGTCTGGCCCAGCCGGTCAGCTTGGGCGAGATCCGAGTGGCCATAGGAGAACAGCACGGTGGCGATCTGCCCACCGGCCACCGTGAACAGTGCCGAGATCGGGAGCAACAGCAGCGCGGAGATGCGGGTACCCAGTGACAGGTCGGCCACCACCGCGCTGATGTTGCCGTCCGCGGTGGCGCGGCTGATCCGCGGCATCAGCGCGGTGAGAACGGAGTTTCCCAACACCCCATAGGGCACGATCAGCAGGATCCAGGCGTACGCGTAAGTCGCCACCCCACCGCCGGCGGTGGCCGAGGCGATCCGGTAGGTGACCACCAGACCGATTTGGCCGGCCAGCACGTAGAGGAAAACCCATCCGGCCAGCCCGCTGAACGAGGACAGCCGCGGATCCCAACCCCAGCGCCACCGCCACCGGAGCCCCGAGCGGCACAGTGCCGGCAGCAGCACCGCGGCCTGCACCACAATGCCCAGCGTGGTGCCCAGGCCGAGCACCCACAGTTTGATGTCGCCCATCAGGTTCGGCTGCAAGCTGATCCGCCCTGGGGTGAGCATGTAGGCGCTGATCACCGCGATCAGCACCAGATTGTTGGCCACCGGCGCCCATGCCGGTGGTCCGAACACGCCGCGGCTGTTGAGTACGGCCCCGATCAGCGCGGCCAGGCCGTAAAACAGGATTTCGGGAAGCAGCAGGTAGGCGAACGCCGTGGCCAGCGCGGGACTGGCGTGCGGGCCACCGGTCACCGATAGCCGGATCAGCCACGGTGCCGCGGCCACTGCGGCGGCCGTGCCCACGACCAGGGCGACCGTGCTCATCGTGAGTAATCGCTGCGCGTAGGTGTCCCCACCGTCGGGGTCGGTGCGCTGGGCGCGAACCAGGACCGGAATCGCCACGCTGGACAGCACCCCACCCAGCAGCAGCTCGTAGACCATGTTCGGCAGCTCGTTGGCAATGTTGTAAGAGTCGTTGAGGAGTCCGAATCCCAGCGCCGCGGCCAGCAGCAGCTTGGCCACCAGGCCGGTCACCCGGCTGATCACTGTGGCCAGCGCCATCGACCCCGACGCATGCGCCAACGACCGGTCCGACCACGCCACTCGCCGAGCCGACATCTCCTGGCGCGGCGAGTGATTCATCGGCGGCACGCCGCCCAGCACACCACCCCACCTCGCGGCCACACACGGCGGGGCCGCCGCCTCGTCGGTGCTTACCTGCGCGCTGACACCATGGCCCTAGGCAGCCGATCGCTGAATGCGCACCGCCGGTGGCTCCTCGGCGAACTCGAGTATTGCCTCGACCAGCCGGCCAGTACGGGTGTGGGGTTGCATCCATGCTGGCAGGTCCAGCCCTGCCATGACCTCGAAGGCGAGCACCTCGCCGATCACACCGGGCCACAACCTTTTGGCCTTGGCGGCAGCGGCTGCGGCCATCCGCTGTGCTGCGTACTGGTCGGCTTCTTGCGAGACCGCGATATGTGCATCAGGCATCGGAACCTCCTCAGCCAGGCGCCGTGCTCGGCACCGGCGTCAGCAGTGGTCGGTCGGTCCCTGGTCTACGGGTACCGGTCACAGGCTGCGCCAACACCAAGATCATCGGTCTGTTCTTTGTGGGCGTCACGCCGTAATTGAGCGCAAACCAGGCACCCTGCGTACCTCATAGGCAAGAATTTTCCGCCTCAGGGAGGTCAACTGATGCCGGCCATCAGCCGCCGGATCATGGGGCTCATGGCGACGACGATGATCCCTACGACGATTGCCGCCGCGCCGAGGCCGCCGAAGTAGAGTGCTTCATGCTGCGGGCTGTAGTAGCCGGCGAGCGATCCGGACATCGCTGTGCCCAGGGCGACGGACAGGAAATACAGCGCCACGGTCTGGCTGCGGAACACCTTTGGTGAGATCTTCGTGGTCAGCGACAAGCCGATCGGTGAGATCAGCAACTCCCCGGTGGCGAAGATGAGCACGATCAACACGACGGCAAGCAGCGGTGTGCTGGGTCCGGTGCCGGCGGCCCACGGCAGGAACAGCAGGAAGGCCAGGCCGATCCCCACGTTGCCGAGCGCGAACTTGATGGGTGTCGATGGTTGGCGCGACCCGAGCGTGGTCCACAGCAGTGCGAACAAGGGTGCCAGCACGATCACGAAGATCGGATCGAATGAGATGACCCACTCGGTCGGCATTTGCCAGCCGAGAAGGTGTTTGTCGACCCGGTGGTCGGCGTAGATCTCCACCACGGTGAAGTACTGCTGAAACAGGGACCAGAACGCGGCATTGGCGAGGAACAGGGGAATGAACGCTTGTACCCGGCTGCGTTCCACCGCTGTGAGCTTCCGGCTGGTGAGCAGGATCGCGAAGTACGCTGCTGCGGCGATCCCGCAGACGACGACCACGATGGTGGACAGATTCGCGGGTGTGATCACACCCAGAGTTACGAGCACGGCCACGGCGGCGGCGACCAGCGCAACGCCGCTTGCGACGATGATCCATCGGGAGCGGGGCAGCGGGTTGGGCACAATGCTCGCCTCGCCGCCCAGATTGGCCCGTCCGAGGGTGTACTGGATCAGGCCAATGGCCATGCCGACAGCGGCGACGCCGAAGGCGTAATGGAAACCGAGCGTGCTTCTGGTGAGTCCGGTCAGCAGTGGGCCGAGCAAGGCGCCGACGTTGATCCCCATGTAGAAGAGGGAAAAACCCGCGTCCCTACGGTCGTCGTTCGCGGCATACAACGTGCCCACGACCGCGGTGGCGTTGCCCTTGACCCCACCGCTACCCAGCGCGACACACGCCAGCCCCGCGCCGACGCCGGCGAACCCTGGCAAGATGGCCAGCGCGATGTGCCCGATCATCACCAGGACCGCGCTGAAGAACAAGGTTCGCTCGGCGCCCAGCACCCGGTCGGCGATCCAGGTCCCGGCAATGGTCGACACGTAAACCAAGCCGCCGTAAGCACCGACCAGGCTGGCGGCGGTGGCCTTCGGCAAACCGAGCCCCGGATCGGGCCCTGCTACCGCGTAGTACAGGTACAGGGTCAGGCAGGCGAGCATCCCGTAGAAGGAGAAGCGCTCCCATACCTCGACACCGAACAGGTTGGCCAATCCGCGGGGATGCCCGAAGAACGCCCGATCGGTGCGGGGGTCGGTCACGGTTTGGCTCATCCGGACAAGAGTGCCCGGGGGCGCTCCGCGGCGCCAATCGCCGTATTGCCGGTGGCCGCCGGGACGGCGCCGGAGGAAGTTATGGCCCCTTTAGGGCGCTCGCGCCACCGTCGAGGAAATAGCACTGGATTATCGTCGGCCCAATTTGACACGCGTTGATCGCGTTTTGTGTTTCCATCACGATGAAATCGTCGTCGAAGGCGTCTGCGTTCGTGATCTTGGGTCTGTGGCAACGAGGATCGCTATTCGGGCTTTACCAGCGAGCGATTTGGGCCTCGTCGCCCAGCAACGCATCACCCAACGCGGGAAGCCCGAGCGCGCGCAGAGCGCCCGCAACCTGCTCCCGGCACGCGAGGATGTCGGATTTGATCGTGTCGAGATCACCACGGACGCAGTCGCCCAGCGCCTTTGCGATCGACTCGGCAACCGTGCTGGCGGGCTTATTGTGGGGGATTGACCGCAACGGCACATAGCTCACCGCCAGGCATGCCACGGCTCGGCCAACATACGCCACCGGGGGAATCTCGCCCACCCCTAATGGACCGGCGGCGGTCAGCAGCCCCTCCCGCTCCAGGCGTTTGCGAATCCGGGACTCGATCGGTGGACGCTCCCCAATGGAAAGAATATCGTCTGGTATGGAGGCAAGGGCCTCTTCGAGCGCTTTCTGTTCTGCCTCCGAAAGCTCCGCGTATCGAGCAAAGTCCGTGTGTTTTGCTTGAGTCACCGTTGTCTCCATGTTTTGCATCTCACATCGGCTTTACTCCATCAGCGTAGCGTACGGACTCCTCTGGATAGACCGGATCTACGTGCGGTGTATCGCCAGCCTTCGTAACAGACTGGCACATCATGACCCTGCCGCCGCTCACCGCGCTGTTCTCGGTGTGCCGGTGCCAGTACCTTGCTGCTCGGGCCCGGCCGGATAGCGCGCGATTGTGACCCGCCACGCCAAGGCTCGGCAGGCCTGGAAGGCTATGCCGTGGTGGCAGCTGGAGATGGTCTGTTGCCTTCGCTGGTTGTGCCAGCTCGACTCCCGCCGGCTGCAACGGCGGGAGTCGAGCGTCGGATATGGGCCGGTTGTCAGCGCAGCCCGACCTTCTTGGAGCACGTAGGCCAGGCCCTCCAGCCCTGCGCGCGGAGCACCTTCTCGGCAATGGTGATCTGTTGCGAGCGGGTGGCTCGGTCAGCGCTGCCTGCGTAAGCGCCGCCACCGAATGAGTGCCACGTTCCGCGGGTGAATTGCAATCCACCGTAATACCCATTGCCGGTATTGGCGCTCCAGTTACCGCCGCTTTCGCACTCCGCCACCTGGTCCCACGGATCCTGGCGCGCCGGGCCGGCGACGGCCGTTGGTGCCAAGAATGCCAGTGGGGCCGCCACAGCGATCGCGGCAGTACCCACACGTGCGAGTAAACGGGAGGTCCTCGTCATGTCTCATTCTCCGTGAAACCGCGCCCCGTTTGATGGCATGCGTAAAAAGCGCGGAATTCGCCGGTCCGCTTCGGGGTTGTCGCCAGCCTTATGCCCCGTCCCGATTCGGGGTGAGGTTGCGGTATCCGGTTCCCGGGGGACGGGACTACAGGCGCGCCGGTTCCGGATTCCCGCCTCAATGGTGGCTCCATTGGACGGGACGACATTGACCGTACGGATCACCGTGGGTAATGCAAGGGGGTGTCGGTAGGGCCAGTCGGGCAGGCGTATGATCTCGATTTGGTTACGCAACGCGACAGTATCCAGTGTTTCCGCAGGTGGAGCGGTGATGGCTGCGGCATTGGATGGGCGATGTTTGCCCGATTTCTGGGCTACTTGGGTGGTAGACGGATCACTCGTTCGGGCGCGGCGTGAGCCCGCTTATTTCCGCCATTTGGCTTGCCTGGTCGAGCCTCGCTGAGCGGATACGAGCTCTGGCCGACATGGTGGCTGCTGTCATTATGGCCAATCCGCCGGGTGTCCAGAAGTATAGGTTCATGATCATCTAGCGTGGGACGTGATGACACCCCGCACCGCCGCCGGCACTCGGCGTTCATGATCACCTTCAATGCAATTGGTGGCCGTGTTACCTCTCCTGTCGCTGAAATATCGATTCGCTATTGTCGAAAGGGAATTACTGTTGCGGTGCGCGAGTCGGCGTCTTCGGTGGACTGTGCATCGGCAGGCTGGTCGACATCAAGACCGGCTTGTGGGAGGCCGAAAGCTGCTGGGCGCCCTGCGCTTGCCCACGGCACCCTGGTGTGGACTGCCACTCATCGAGGTGCGGTCGGCAATGCGACTGCGCAACAGCGAGCTGATCAGTGTGAGGAACTCGTCAGCCGGCTGTCCCGCCTCCCTCCACGGTGAAGGGCCAGTTCGGCACAGTGGCGTCGAGGTGCGCGTCGTCGCGGTATGGCCCCCAGCAACCGGTCGCAGTCAACAGGTTGCCGACGACATTGCTGGTTGGTGGTGACATCTGTGCTCGACACGCCGATAACGCGGTAAACGCGGTTTGCGGCGAACCTGCTGCTGCACTGCCAAGATCGCTGCAAGCGAGGGTGGGCACGGTGGTCACCGCCCCTTCCCCACCGGAGGAATCACTATGACCACCACTCTCGAGGTGCGGCCATGACCCGCGCCGCCGCTGCGCCGCTGCCTCAGATCGCGCCGTCTGTCGCCGCGCTGACCGCGGGTGCCACCGCGCGCCAGCAGGTGTACCCGGCCGACGCTCGATCGGGCTCCCGGTTCGAGCGGGTGCTCATCGACGCCGAGCCGCACTTTCTCAAGGTGGTCAGCTACCGCACGGACTGGATCATGCGGGTGACCGGCGACCGGGACCAGCGCACCTTCCGGATCTGGCAAGCGGGGCTGCTGCACCGGTTCCCACCCGAGATCGACCACACCGTGGTGGCCATGGCCCGCGACGGCGAAGGGTTGGACGCCGAGCTGGGCATCCTGATGCGCGACGTCGGTGACTGGCTCGTGCCGCCCGGCGATGCCCCGATCACCGCTGAAACGAACGCCCGGTTCATCGACCATTTGGCGGCGCTGTGCGTGGCCTTCCGCGGCTGGCGCGACAACCTCGGGCTGACCACGATGGCCGAGCGGATCCGGTTCTTCGCCCCGGACACCATCGCCGACGAGCTGGCCGGTCCGGCACCGGACATTGTCGTGCAGCTCGCCGACCAGGGCTGGGCCCGGCTGCACGAGCTTGCCCCCGAACTCGCCGCGCTGGTCACCGTAGTCCAGCAGCATCCCGAGGCGCTCACCACCGCGCTCGCCCGGACCCCGGTCAGCTTCCTGCACGGCGACTGGAAGATGGGCAACCTCGGCGAGCACCCCGACGGCCGGACCATCCTGGTGGACTGCGCCTATCCCGGCTCCGGACCGCCGTGCTGGGATCTGATGTGGTACCTGGCGCTCAACCGGGCCCGGCTCCCGGTTGACAAAGCTGAAGTGATCGCCCAGTTTCGAGACGCGTTGGCGCGACGCGGTTGGGACACCGAGGAGTGGTTCGACCGCCAGGTCCTGCTGTGCCAGCTGGCGATGATCAGCACGTTCGGCTGGGAGAAGGCACTGGGTGCCCGTGACACCGCCGGTATCGCTGAACTCGAGTGGTGGCAGCAGCGCGCATTCGCCGCCGCCCAGGAGCTCGACGTCGCCACGCCCGGATGGCGGGAACCGCGATGATCGCTTCTATGCCTGACCGAGGTCTGCTAGTCGCGACGAGCGGCCGCGCTAGTGCGCAGGAAGGCGTAGAGCAGCGCAAACGCCTCGTCAACTGCCTCGGCGCACACCCGCCCTGGATCGCGGTAGTCAAAATAGCGGTGTTCGATCTGGCTTTTGTCGCCATCGGATAGCCCGAAGAACACTGTGCCGGGCGGTTGGCTGTCCTGCGGGTCTGGACCCCCTGCGCCGGTCAGGGCCACTGCCACGTCGGCGCCCAGCAGTTTCCGGACCCCGCTGGCCATCGCTTCGGCGGCCGGCGCGCTGACCACCGGTCCGGGGGGTACACCCAGCAGCTCGTGCTTGACATCGCTGGCATAGGCCACCACGGCACCCCGGAACCACTTGCTCGCCCCGGACGCCTCGGCCAGCGCGCTGGCCACCATGCCACCGGTCAGTGACTCGGCTACCGCAACCGTGACATCGGCAGAATCGAGCAGTTCGGTGACCCTGTCGACCAGCTCGCGCCTACTCACTCCAGCCGTCCAACTGGGGTGTCGGCCACTACAGCGCCCCGCTGGCCCAGCGGTTTTGGTTCTCCGACGGTGCTGTCGCGGTCGGTCTGGTATTCCGACTCGGCATTGATCTCCGCACCGAGCAGGATGCTGTAGCTGGTGAGGAAAAACCACAGCATGAGAACGATCACGCCGGCCAGCGCACCGTAGGTCTTGTTGTAGTTGCCAAAGTAATTGACGTACAGGCTTAAACCCACGCTGCCAAGCAACCAGAGCACCGCCGCCACCACGCTGCCCACGCCGACCCAGCGGAACTTGGGCGGGTTGCGGTCGGGAGCCACCCGATAAAGCACCGCGAGCCCCATCATGATCATGGCAAGGAGGAGTCCCCACCGCAGCACCTGGGCGATCACCGTCCCGACCGGTCCCAACGGCACCACGTTCAACACCACCGGCACCACCGCGATCAGTGCCAGCATGATGATCAGGAACACCACGGTGCCCAACGTGAGCAGCAGCGCAAGCCCGCGCAGCTTGAGAAATCCCCGGTTTTCCTTCTCGTCGTAGGCGACATTGATCGCCGTCATGAGGCTCGATACCCCACCCGACGCACTCCACAGCGCACCCAGCAGCGAGACCACCAGCCCAGCGGTCAGCGCCCCACCGCTGCTGCTGGTGATGGCGGTCAGCTGCTCGGAGATCAGCTGCCGGGTGGCTTGTGGCATCCCCGCGGTGAAGCTCTGTACCTGTTGGGTGATGGTTCCGGGATCGGCCACCAGACCTACCAGCGTCACCAGCGCGATCAGTGCTGGGAACACGGCAAGGAACCCGTAGAACGCCACCCCGGCGGCCAGCAGAGAGATGTTGTCTTTCTGGCTCTTGCGCCACGCGCGACGTAGCACCTGCAACCAGCCGCGCGCCGGAATCTGCGTCGGGGAATCTGCCTGGCTTCCCGCCACCTCAGTCGCAGTCACAGAAGAGATCTTCCCCGAGCCAGTCGACTTTATGCGGCAAGTGGGTATTCCCGTGCTGTGCAGTGTGAAGAGGGCGCGGTGCAGCTGCAACGGGTAGAGCCCCACGGTCCCGGGTACTCTCGCCGGCGTCGCGGGCGCGGTTTCAGTTACTACGACGAGAACGGCGCGGTCATCACCGATCCGCAAACGTTGCAGCGGATCCGGGCGCTGGCGGTGCCTCCGGCGTGGCGGGAGGTGTGGATCTGCGCGCTGCCCGGAGGACACATCCAGGCGGTCGGCACCGATGAGGCCGGGCGCCGCCAGTACCTCTATCACGACGAGTGGCGGCGGCAGCGCGACGCCGCCAAGTACGACCGGGTGTCGCGGCTGGGCCGCCGGTTACCGGTGGTGCGGGCACAGATCCGGAAAGATCTCGATCGGCGGGGTTTGTGCTGTGAGCGGGTGCTGGCCGCGGCGCTGCGGATGCTGGACATCGGCGCGTTCCGGATCGGCGGCGATGAGTACGCGCCCGATCCTGGTGAGGACGAGGGCACCTTCGGCTTGGCCACGCTGCGCCGCGAACATGTGCGGCTACGTCGCGGTGTTATCGAGTTGCGCTACCTGGCGAAGGGCAACATCGAGCAGGCGATGACGTTGCACGATCCGGCGCTGCACGCGGTGGTGCGCTCACTGCTTCGCCGCTCCGGCGGCGGGGAGGACTTACTGGCCTACCGCACCGAGCAGGGCTGGCATGACGTGTGCGCCGAGGACGTCAACGCCCGGCTCAAGGAATTGGCCGGTGACGAGTTCAGTGCCAAGGACCTGCGCACCTGGAATGCGACGCTGCTGGCTGCGGTGGCTCTGGCGCAGGGCGCGGCCAACGGGATACCGACGTCCAAACGCGGTCGTACCCAGGCGATCAATACCGCTCTGGATGAAGTCGCAGAGCATCTGGGTAACACCCGGGCGGTGGCCCGGGCGTCCTATGTGGATCCCCGGGTGCTTGATCGGTACGCGCAAGGCCGGACGATCCTGGCTGCGGTGCGCCGCGCAGGCACTTACGACCTCGTCGACGAGGGCGTGCGAATCCGCCTCGAACGCGCCCTGCTGCGCATGTTGTGCAGCTGAAGCCCAGCATGGTGAAGGCCCATGTCGGAAAGTCGCACAGAATGGGTATCCACGGGGTGTGTCGGAACTTGCTGAGTTACGCCGTGAGGCAGCGGTGTGCACCGCCTGCGAGCTGTATGCCGACGCCACGCAAACAGTTTTCGGCTCCGGGCGCACCGGCGCAGCGATGATGTTGATCGGCGAGCAGCCCGGCGACCAGGAGGACATTGCCGGTGAACCGTTCGTCGGGCCGGCCGGCCGGGTGTTGGATCGTGCGTTGGAGCGGGCCGGGGTGGTGCGCAGTGACGTCTATGTCACCAACGTGGTAAAGCACTTCCGTTTCCAGCGGCAAGGCAAGCTGCGTATTCACCGCACCCCGGGGGTGCAGCACGTGCGGGCCTGCCTGCCGTGGCTGCGGGCCGAACTCGCCGCGGTAGAGCCGCAGCTGCTGGTGACGTTGGGTTCGACAGCGGCCAAAGCATTGCTCGGCGCGGCGTTTCGCCTCACCCAGCACCGCGGCGAGATCCTTGAATATGAGAATCGGCCGCTGGTGGCCACCATCCATCCGTCGGCGGTACTGCGCGGGCCGAAAGACCGCCAGGCAGAAATGTTCGATGAGTTGGTCGCCGACTTGAAGCTTGCCGGGCATACGGCCGGTTCCGTTTAGCGCACTGATCCGATGCTGTTGCGCTCAGCTGCGGTGAGGCGGTGGCGCAGCGGAAGCCCGAACCACAACATCCCGAACCAGGCCATGGACAGCGCGCAGGCCACGGTCGCGGACCAGTTCCCGAGCACCACGTCAGCCAGCAAAAACACCGTTGCGCTCATCGCCAGGGCTAGGCACACCAACCCTCCGATTGCGAAGGTGTTGGACACCCGCACGATCTCAGGGCGCTCTCCCTGACGGAAGAGCAGCCGATGCCATGCTGCGGGTGCGGTCATCAACGCCACGGCGATCACTGAGAACAGCACCGCAATCAGGTGAGCCCCGCGTTGCAACGCAGTGGTGTGCTGGTACGGAACAGTGAAGACGATGGAGAGCAAGAATCCGAACAGGATCTGCACCCCCGCGAGCGCGACGCGCAGTTCCTGGAGCAGGTCATTGAGATTTCGCGCCAAGCGTTGCCGGGGGTCCTCGGGAGAACCGGACATTTACCACCTCGGTGTGGGCGCCCGAGCGCCGCGTGCGGAAAACCCATTGTGTGCGATGCCCGCACGACGGGTAAACCGGCCCAATGCCGGGTATGTCCACGTCAGATGCGCGTGGCGTAAGGAGGAGGTATGACGATCCACGAACAGGGCCAGAAAAACCCTGCTGATGCTTCAGTCAGCGAGCTGGTTGAGCGGCTGTCTGCTCAGATTTCTGCCCTGGTGCGAGACGAGATGGCGTTGGCTACCACCGAGCTGAAGCGCAAGGGCGCCCAGGCCGGTATCGGGATCGGTATTGGTGGGGCGGGCGCAGTGGTGGCCTTGCTCGGTCTGGGTGCGCTCGTCGCGGCGGCCATACTCGGACTGGCCACGGTGCTGGCCGCGTGGTTGGCTGCGGTGATCGTCGGGGTGGTCCTGCTGGTCCTGGCCGGGATAATTTCCGCATTGGGGATCACGCAAGTGCGCCAGTCGGCGCCGCCGGTGCCTGAGCGAGCTGTGGAGAATGCCAAGCGGGATATTCAAACGCTGAAGGAGAGCGTGCATCGATGAGCAGCAGCGAGCGGCCCAGCCTTGAGGAAGAGCAGCTCCAGAGAGAAATCGAGGGGTTGCGTAGCGATCTCGGCGAGACGGTGGAAGCCCTGGTACACAAGGCCGACCTGCCCGCCCGGGCTCGGGAGCGCGGTGCCGAACTGACCGAGCAGGCCATCGATCGTGGTACTGAATTGACCGGACGCGCCATCGAGCGAGGCATGGAGCTAAGCGAGCAGGCTGTTGACCATGGTGCGGAGATGACCGCCCAGGTTGCTCAATTGTGGGACGAGATCGCAGGCCAGGCACTGGCGCGTGGCAATGAGTTGCTCGACCAGGTGCTCAACCGCAGTAATGACTGGCGCGAGCAGTTTACCGGCGTCACCGCACGGGTTCGGCGGGCAACCAACGATATGTCGACCGAGCGGTGGGCCAAGGTAGCCGGCGTTGCGGTTGGGCTGATCGTGATTACCGTGATCGTGCGGCGGGTGCGTACCTCGTGAACTCAGCGAACTCGCTGCAGGACCTCACTCCCAAACTTTTAGGCTTCGCCACCGGCCTGCTCGGCGGCGCCATCGCCGGGGGTGTGTTCAGCCGCCTGTGGCGGGTCGTCTCTGATGAAGATGAGGTGCCCGACCCGACCGCGCTGGACCGCGACGTCAGTGAGGTACTGCTCGTCGGCGCACTGCAGGGGGCGGTCTTCGGCTTGGTCAAAGCAGCCTTGAGTCGGATTACCAGCCAGGGCTACCAGCGGTTGACCGGAAAAAGCCTGCGCGGCTAAACGTTTCTGATCTGAACAGGCCGTCGCCCCGGCCAGTAGGCCGGGGCGACGCTTATGTTAGCTATGAGGTAGACCTGAGGTGATCAGCCGCCTTGGTCGCCGGTCCGCATACTGGGGCTCTCCGGGTCAACATTGCTGGTGCTGTCGGCGATCCCGCCGTCGAAGCGGTCTGCGGTGTGTCCCGCTTCGGACATACTGCGCCCGTAGTCTTCGCCCGAGGTGCTGGTGGTCTGCCCGACACCGTGCGGGCCCTTCGGGGCCATATCGGTGTCTGTCATGCCTCCACTCTCAGCGCTCGAGACATCCCGCGGGCCGGCCTCATGACCAGGTACGCCGCCACGCTCGCGCAGCAACGCGTCCTGATCCGTGCCCGCGCCTTCCTTCTGGCGGCTCTCGTAGGGAGGCAGGTCCCGGTCACCGCCGGGGTCCTGCTCGCCACCCGAGTGAACATTCGGCTCCCGCGGGTAGGGCGGCTGCGCCGGACCTTGCTGCGTCATTGGTTGGGCTCCTTCCATCGACTTTGGTGGACTCTGAAGCCGCCGGTCGACTTCACCGCGACCACCAAGGCGAGTTGGCTTGATGGTTCGTGTTAGGGTTACCCCATCGACGCCGGTAGCAAACTTGCGTCTATCTTGAGCTGCTATGAAACTGGCCGTGGGTGTAGCGCAGCTGCCGGCACCAACTGGTCGTCGAGGGTGAGCCGGATGTCTCCGGCGCCGTCGCGCAGCGGGACCCACACCAGCCCGTACCACTCGCCCCGGGAACCACGCACCCAACGTTTGAGCATGCCGGGCACCCGGCCGCTGAGAATCAGGCCGTCGGCAACCACCCGTCGGCGGTGCCCTGTCGACAGCGGGAACGCCAGGTCAAGGTCAATCCACACCGGCCGGGCGCGCACTGCCTGGCCACCAGTGATGCCTTCGCCGCCGTGGGCGCCGATCCACCCGAGCGTCACGCCTGCTCCCTGCTCGACTCGTGGTGACCCGAGCGCGGGGGAGCGCGCCGCTGCCCCACCATGGTGCGGGTAATGCGGGCAGGCGGCAAGTGACCACGCTACGGCGGGATGCAGATCCGCTCGCAGGTCTCATGTCGATCTATGCAGGGTCGATCTATGCAAGGCAGGCGGAGACAGGATGCCGGACTTGACCCATTTTCTCGCGACTGAAGGCGAGAATCCGGCTACAGTCCAGCGGATGGCCAGGGCCAGCGGATGCTCGAGCTGCCCGAGGGGTTGGGCCCGGATCATTTCGGCTAACGAGATCAACTCAGCATCGCGCGAGACGAAACCAAGCCGGCGCACGCTGCGGGCACGCTGCGAATTATCGGGGTCATAAAACAGCCGGTAGCTGCGTTGGGCGAGCAGCTCGCCGGCCAGCGAGTCCGGGGCCGGTTCCAGAATGGGCACCCCTGAACTGATCCGCTCATCCGGAGCAGCTCGGAGGGGAAGGTCGTGCTCGCACAGCAGCAGGGCCCAGGTGCTGCCGACCGAACAGCACCAGGATGCGGTGAGGATCGTCACCGGCCGTACCACGTCAGTAAGGGACCGACCGCGGGAACTTTGGGAACTGCGGGTTTTGCCGGGCGCGACGCTGACGGTGACGTTATGGATGTCACGGGAGCCGGCGCGCGGGCGGGATTCTGTCGGCACGTACCTCGTCATAGGTCCCCTTCTCCGGCCTCAGCCGCCATCCCAGCGCGATTGCCTGGCGGTGAGGTAAGCAGCAGGCAATTCTCCAACCACCGCAACAGTGCCCGCCTCTGGCGGGGACGTCAGGGGCATCACCAGCCAACACGACGCGATTGTCATGCCGGACCTCGGCAACGAAGACAGCGCGTGAACATTGTTGTTCTGCCAGGATTGAGAGATGAGCCGGCAACCACGAGGAGGTAGATCGCCGACCTCTGGGCCTTCTATTGCCCAGTTCCGGCAAGATTGGGATCTTGAAGTGGCCCGAGCGGCGGCTGCCGACGCCGGTGGGGTGGATCCGGAGCTGCTCGGCGACTTCCTGGATCGACTGGCCGCTCCTGGCCTCGAACATCACTGGGACCGCCATACCAACGCCACATTCGTGGCTCTCGGAGCGCGTGCGGCAGAACAGGGCGTGGTGCTCCGGGCATTGGTGGATCTCTACCTGTCCGCCGCGTGGCGGGCCTGGACTCAGCTGCCAGCAGTCGCCAGTGAGGATGCCGCCACCGTCCGCGCGGCTGGGCATCGGGTGTTGCGCGCATGTGACGACGTCGTCGCCGCACTGGCCGAGGGCTACGCATCCGCCCGGCGTGCAGTGGTCCGCCGCGAGGAGGCGCTGCGCCGTGAGTTCGTCGACGACCTGCTGGCCGGCAGTTCCGATCCGGCCAGCCTGCTGGTGCGCGCGCAGTCCTATGGCTTGCAGCTAGCCGGGGCGCATGCGGTGCTGCTCGCCCGTACCGCGGTGCCCTTTCAAGAGGCCAGCCCGCTACTGGCAGAGGTATCCGCCGCGATTGCGGCTCCCCTCGGTGCTTTCGAAGCGTTGATCACAACTCGGGACGGCGAGCTCGTCATCGTGTTGCCTGCGCTGCCTGCGCCGATCTTGGACGCCACGCTGGCCGCGACGCGCCGGGTCCTGACTTCCGGTGACCGGCGGGGGCTGAAGGTATGGCTGGTGCTGGGGCGTAGCCATCCCGGACCCTCAGGCGTGGCCCGCTCGTTCGCCGAAGCGCGTGACGCACTGGTCCTCGCAGAGCGACTACAGCTGTCCGACTCTGTGGTGAAAGCCGAGGACCTGCTCGTCTACCAAGTGCTGCTGCGCGACCGCGCCGCACTCTGCGACCTCATCGATACCGTGCTCACGCCGCTGCGGCAGGCTCGCGGCGGCGCCGAACCGCTTTTGCAGACCCTCGAGGCGTACTTCGGGACCGGGGGAAACACCACTCGTGCCGCTGGGCTGCTGCACCTGTCAGTGCGTGCGGTCACCTACCGCCTCGACCGCATCGCTGCTCTCACCGGCTTGCAGCTGGACAATCCCAGCCACCGCTACACGCTGCATACCGCCGTCCTCGGCGCCCGTGCCCTCGGCTGGCCCGGCAACAGCAAGATTCTTGCCGAATCCCGGCAATAAGTGGGCGAGATTATCACCGATAATGGGCGAGCGGTGGGCACTGTGCGCAGCCACACTGGTTCTTGTGAGGTTGCGCAGTGTCACCACCAGATCCCTGAGAGGAAAGTCGTGCCATGGCGTCGTTGATTGACCGCATTACCCGGTTGGCCCGTAGCCAGCAGGGACGGCGGCTTGCTGAGCGCGCCCAGCAGCTCGCTCAGGACCCCAAGACTCGCCGCAAGATCGAAGACCTGCGGGCTCGCTGGATGAGGAAACGTTGATCACCCGACGGGTGGTCGCATGGTGTGGAGGAGGATATGTCGAGGCTGGGTAACGGCCTGAAGACCGCGTTGCTGCTTGGCGGGCTATCCGCCCTGATCCTGCTGATCGGGCAGGCGCTGGGCGGGACCACGGGGCTACTGATCGCGGGCGTCGTGGCGCTGGGAATGAACGGAGTGTCCTACTTCTACTCTGACCGGCTTGCCTTGCGGGCGATGCGCGCGCAGGAGGTGGGCCCGCAGCAGGCACCCCGGCTCTACGCGATGGTTGCTGAGCTGGCTTCGAGCCAAGGCTTGCCCATGCCGAGGGTGTACATCAGCCCGTTGGCGCCACCCAACGCGTTCGCCACCGGCCGTAACCCCTCGCACGCGTCGGTCTGTGTCACCACGGGCCTTCTCGAGATGCTCAACGAGCGTGAGCTGCGCGGTGTCCTGGGCCACGAAATCAGTCATGTCGGCAACCGTGACATTCTCATTGCCTCGGTCGCTGCCGGCCTGGCCAGCATGGTCATGATCCTGGTGAACCTGGCGCAACTGGGTGCCTTGTTCGGTTTCCACGGTAGTGAAGACGACTCTGGTCCCGGCTTCTTGGAGATTGTCCTGCTGGCGCTGCTCGGACCGCTGGCCGCGGGGCTGATCCAGGCTGCGATCAGCCGGTCGCGGGAGTACGCCGCGGATGCTTCGGGTGCTCGGACAACCGGCGATCCCCTGGCGCTTGCTGCGGCGTTGGCCAAGATCGAGCGAGCGGCGTACGCCAGACCGCTGGAGGCTGCAGCCAGCGCCGGACCGGTGAGCTCGTTGATGATCGCCAATCCGTTTTCCGGGCGAGCCATGATGCGGATGTTCTCCACCCACCCCGACACCGCGCAGCGCATCGCTCGGCTGCAAAACATGGCACAGGCCATGAATGCATGAACGCACCAAAGCCCTGCTTGCTACGCCGGGATGCGGGCCAGGTCGGCGGCCCCGACCAGGCCTGCATCCGGACCCAGTTCGACGATCCGCAGCTCGGCCACCGGCCGGTGACCGTGACCGGTTAGCGACGCTGTGAAGGCAGCCGACGCGGGAGCGCGCAGGATCTCACCAGCAGCGGAGACACCACCGCCGATGACGAACAGCTCCGGGTCCAGGACCGCAGCCAGCCCGGCCAGCCCGCGCCCCAGCCAGGTCCCCACCAGGTCGAAACAGTGCAATGCCGTGCTGTCGCCGGCCAGCGCAGCCTGCGTGATCATCTCTCCGGTGATGCGCTCAGGCTGACCGCCAGCCAGCCGCAGCAGTGCGCCGGCCCTCTCGGGGACACCGCGGACAAGCTCCAGCGCTTCCCGCACCAGCGCGCGGCCGCTGGCGTACTGCTCCCAGCAGCCCCGCAACCCGCACCCGCAGAGCCGCCCGTCCGGGACGACCCTGACATGGCCGAACTCGGCCGCTGCGCCGAACTGCCCACGCACCAGCTGGCCGTTGATGACGATGCCGCCGCCGATGCCGGTACCCACGGTCAGCGCCACCACGTGCTGGCTGCCACGCCCGGCGCCAAAGCGGACCTCCGCCCACGCGGCCGCGTTGGCGTCGTTCTCGACGACCACGTTCAGGCCCAGCCTGCGTTGCAGCGACGCTTGCAGGGGTTCATCGCGCCAGGCGAGATTCGGCGCGAACATCACCGTCGCGCGCTGCGCGTCGATGAAGCCGGCTGCTCCCACCCCGACCGCCTTGACGTCGTAGGAGCTGGTGAGTTCTACCACCACGGCAGCGATCGCGTCCTCGATCAGCCGCACGTCGTCGGCCGGGGTGTTCCGGTGCGTGCTGGCGAGGATTGCCCCGCGCTCATCGACGACACCGGCGGCCACCTTGGTACCTCCGATGTCCACACCGATGGTCAGGCCAGCATGTCCAGGAACCGCTCCACCTCCCCGATCGACTCCAGCAGGAAGTCCGCCGCGGTGGGCCGGCCGGCTACTTCCGGGTCGTTGAGGTCAGCAACGACCACACCGATGCCATTGACCGGCCCCTTCAGAGCCCGGAAGGCATCCTCGTCGGTGATGTCGTCGCCGACATACAGCGAGACGTACTCGGGGCCGTCGACACCGAGGGCATGGCGCAGGTACAGCACGGCTTGGCCCTTGTTCCAGTCGACTTTCGGCTGGATCTCGTAGACCATCTTGCCCGGGGTGAGCTTGAGCTGATCGGGATACTCAGCCAGCAAGTCCTCCACGGTTGCGGTGACCAGTGGGCGGTGCGCGGGATCGACGAGCCGGTAGTGCACCGCGACCGAGAACCGTTTGGGCTCGACGGTGGCGCCCGGTGCCGACGCCAGCTGGTTGCGGAGCTGTTCGGTGATCGTGGCCAGCAACTCTTCGAAGCCGGCCACGGCGTGGTGCTGGATCGTCTCGCCGCCCTCGCCGCCGGCTGCTCGCCCGCTGATGTTCCCGGCGATGTCGAAGCCGTGGCTGCCCGCCACCACCAGCCCGTCGATCCCTAGCCACTCAGCAACCACGGAGCGGTCCCGGCCAGTGACCACACAGACTGTGGTGCGCTGCGCGAGCCGGTGCACCGCGTTGCGCATGGTCTCGGAGATGACAGCGTCCTGCGGCCGGTCCACGATCGGCGTCAGCGTCCCGTCGTAGTCCAGGAATACTGCTGGCCGGCGACCGTTCACCCGCGCGGCGAACTGGTCACCATCCCGCAACGCGTGCGGTAACCCACCCACCGACACGACGCTTGATCATACGGTCCCCGCTGCGCAGTCTGGATGCAGACTTGCGGGAATCGGGGGGCCAAAAACAGCAGTCTGCATCCAGAACGCGTCAATGGGGCCTGGAGAACATCCGGAAGGCGAGGAGCGGTCGATGGTGGGGGTGTGGGTGTTAGGAGCGCTCCTGGTCGGTGTGCTCGGGTTGAGCGGGTTGGCCGCGTGGTGGGTGGTGGGGCATCCGGAACGGATCCGCGCCGGACTGACGTGGCTGGCCGAGCGGCCAGCCGTGACCCGAGTGCGGTCACGTTACCCGCGGCAGTGGCGATTCCTGGGCCGCCGGTTCGCACCAGGTGAGGCGGCCGGGCTGACGTTGACGCTCGGCGTGCTGTGCGTGATCTCGTTGGGTGTGGGATTCCGGCAGGTGCTGGACAGCGTGCTGGAAAGTGACGGCATCACGGTGGCGGATCGTCCGATGCTGGGTTTCCTTGCCAGCCACCGCCAGCCCTGGTCGACCACGGCGGCGGAAGTGATCAGCAACATCGGCAGCCCCCTCGGGGTAACGGTGACAGCTCTGGTGGTGGGTGCACTGCTGGCCTGGTGGCAGCGGTCGGTGCTGCCGCCACTGATCTTGCTGCTCGGCGGTGGCGGTATTGCGGTGATCAATACTGTGGTGAAGCATCTGGTGGGGCGAAGCCGCCCACCGCGGGTCACCGCCGTGCTGGGTGAGTACGGCTTCTCCTTTCCCTCCGGACACACCACAGGCACCACGGTGGTGTGGTTGCTCTCGGCGTGGATGGTCAGCCGTTGGGTGATCGGGCTACGGGCCGGTCGGGTCCTGGTGTGGACCGCGGCACTGCTGATGATCGTTGCGGTCGGGGCGACGCGGGTCTACCTCGGCGTGCATTTCCCCAGTGATGTGCTGGCCGGTTGGGCGCTGGGCGCCGCGTGGGCTGTCATCATCGCGCTGGTAGCCCGGGTGTGGGAGCAAGCCCAGTACCGGAACCCCCGGCACGATTTCGCCAGGTCAGCGTGAACCTACGGGCAGGGCAGGCGCTTCTCCCCGGCGGCGAGCGAGATACCAGCGGCGGGCCGAGTTGGCGCCACGCAGCGCTGCCCGCACAGCGGGAATCTGGGTGGCCAGATGCATCTGGTACCGCCACGGGGGTTGGGCGCCTTGCCGGCCAGCCATCGCGTAGGCGAAGGCCACCGCGTCACGATCCAGGTACCGGTCGGCACGTTCAAACCACGCCATGCTGGTGCGCGCCCCGGCTTGGATGGGTCGCAGCGCTGCCCGGCCTCGCCGGTCGAAGCTTGCCAGCGCGGCCGCCAGCTCGTCGTGGTCATACAGGCTCTGTGCCAGCATCACTGCGTCGATCATGGCCAGCCTGGTTCCCGACCCGAGAGTGAAGTGGGTAGTGTGCGCGGCGTCGCCGGCGAGCACCAGGTTGCCGTGGTACCAGGTCTTGTTGGTTACCTGCGTGAAGCGTTGCCACCGGGCACGCTCGCCACGGGACTGGCTGATCAGCGCGTGGCCATCGATGGCCCGTTCGAAGATCTTCTCCAGCAGCCCGACACTGTCCTCGCTGCTCATCGCGTCAAACCCGAGACCCTGCCAGGTTTGCTGGGTGCATTCCACGATGCAGGTACTGATTCCGGCGGTGGACGGGTAGGCGTGAAACCAGATCCATCCAGCGGAGGTCTGCTCGAAGGCGAAGGTGAAGCTGTCGAAGACCTTGTCAGTGCCCAACCAGATGTAGGGGTTGCCGCCGATGTCGACTCGAGCGCCGAACTGTTCGCCGTGGCGTTGCCGGGTCCGGCTATTGGCGCCATCGCACGCCACGACGAGGTCAGCCTCGGCTATTTCCGGGATATCGCCATTGACCTCGCAGCGATATCGAAGGTCAATCCCGAGTTCGGTGGCGCGCTCGCCGAGAATGTCCAACAGTGCCGCCCGGCCGACGCTGAAGCCGTATCCGGACAAATAGGCGGTCTGTTCGCTGCGCAGGATTATCCGTTGGTCCTGCCACAAGACGGACTCAGCTCGCAGCGCGCGGGCGCTGTCCGGGTCATTGCGGAACAAAATGTCGAGCAGGTCGTCCCAATAGACCACTCCCCACCCGTAAGTGGCGCCGGGAGGATCACGTTCGATGACGGTGATGTCATGGCCGGCGTCGCGTAACTTCGCCGAGATCGCAAAGTACAACCCGGCGGGCCCACCGCCAATGCACACGATTCTCATGACCATCTCCACGGAGCGCTGGATGGCGGTGACTTTCACCGGGCGGTCTCGCCGGTGAAAGTCACCGCCGTGATCGGTACGGAGTTACTTAGCAGCCCCAGCGGCCTCCGCCGCCCCAACTGCTCGAGCGGCCCCAACCGCCCCAGCCGCCCCAGCCGTGGCGATGGTGGCCCCAGCCACCCCAGTTGCCG
>Ga0213875_10000305_pt1 | contig 46895 bp, 36 predicted proteins | sample BarmaccomBMRX_R8_FD_160105 | JGI IMG/M metagenome (GOLD analysis project Ga0213875, IMG submission 160105) | Root-associated microbial communities from Barbacenia macrantha in rupestrian grasslands, the National Park of Serra do Cipo, Brazil - RX_R8 | ecosystem: Host-associated > Plants > Roots...
AGCGCCGTGCGCCGCAGGCTGAAGCTGTCGGCAATCGCCCGCGCCCCCTCGGTGGTGTTGAAAACGAGCTGGACCCCGCCCGACAGCATGCGGTCGACAATGTGCGGGCGCCCTTCGCGCACCTTGTTGACAACCGCGACCGGCAGCCCCTCGGTATTGAGCGTTTCGGCGGTGCCGGCCGTCGCAACCAGGGTGAAGCCCATCTCGACCAGGCGGCGGCACGGCTCTACGACCGCGGCCTTGTCGCCATCGCGGACCGAGACGAAAACGCATCCCTCGAGCGGCAGCGACAGGCCGCTGCCGAGCTGCGATTTGGCGAAGGCGCGGCCGAAATCGGTGTCGAGCCCCATGACCTCGCCGGTCGATTTCATTTCCGGTCCGAGGATCAGATCGACCCCCGGGAAGCGGGCGAACGGGAACACCGCCTCCTTGACCGCGACATGGGCACAGGGTTTGCGCCCTGCGGGCGGGATGAAGCTCGCCAGCTTGTCGCCGGCCATGACCCGCGCCGCGATCTTGGCGATCGGCAGGCCCGTCGCCTTGGCCACGAACGGCACCGTGCGCGAGGCGCGAGGATTGACCTCGAGCACGTAGACATCGCCGTCCTTGACCGCGAACTGCACATTCATCAGGCCGATGACGTTGAGCGCGCGCGCCAGCGCCACCGTCTGGCGTTCGATTTCGGCGATCGTGCTTGCGGCCAGGCTGTAGGGCGGCAGCGAGCAGGCGCTGTCGCCGGAATGGATCCCGGCTTCTTCGATGTGCTCCATGATGCCGGCGACGTAGACCTCATGGCCATCGGCGACGGCATCGACATCGACCTCGACGGCGTTCGCCAGGTAGCGGTCGATCAATACCGGGCTGGTACCGGAGACCTTGACCGCGTTGCGGATGTAGCGGTTGAGCCCGGCCGGGTCGTGCACGATTTCCATGGCCCGACCGCCCAGCACATAGGACGGACGAATCACCACCGGGTAGCCGATCCGGTCGGCGATCTCCGCTGCCTCCGCGCCGGAATAAGCCGTGCCGTTATCGGGCTGGCGCAGCCCGAGGCTTTGCAGCAGCTGCTGGAAGCGGCGGCGATCCTCGGCGAGGTCGATCGCATCGGGCGAGGTGCCGAGGATCGGGATCGCCGCCCGTTCCAGCGCGGCAGCCAGGTTGAGCGGGGTCTGGCCGCCGAACTGGACGATGACCCCGAGCACGGTGCCGCGGCGCTGTTCGACCCGCACGATCTCGATCACGTCCTCGGCGGTCAGCGGCTCGAAATAGAGCCGGTCGGAGGTGTCGTAATCGGTCGACACGGTCTCCGGGTTGCAGTTGACCATGATGGTCTCGATACCGCCATCCGGGCCGGCCTCGCGCAGGCTGTAGGCGGCATGGACGCAGCAATAGTCGAATTCGATCCCCTGCCCGATGCGGTTCGGGCCGCCGCCGAGGATGATGACCTTGCGGCGGTCGCTCGGATCGGCCTCGCATTCGGGCTCGCCGACCCCGTCGCCCTCGTAGCAGGAATACATGTACGGAGTCAGCGACGGGAACTCGGCGGCGCAGGTATCGATGCGCTTATAGACCGGCGCGAGATTGAGCCGATGCCGCTCGGCCGCGACCTCGTGCGCAGGCGTCCCGGCCAGCTTGCCGAGCCGGGCGTCGGAAAACCCCAGCTGCTTCAGCCGCAGGAAAGCCGTGCGATCCTGCGGCAGCCCGTGCTCGCGGATCCGCGCCTCGGCCGCGACGATCTCCTCGATGCGCTCCAGAAACCACGGCTCGAAGCGGCAGGCCGCGTGGATTTCGGCGGTGGTAAGCCCGTAGCGGTAGGCCTGGGCGATCAGCAGCAGGCGGTCGGGCGACGGTTTCGCCAGCGCTGTCTTGACGGCGTCGCGATTGGCCTCGGGAAGCCCGGCGTCATCGACGCCCTCGACAGCGACCTCGTCGAAGCCGTCGAGCCCGGTTTCCATCGAGCGCAGCGCCTTTTGCACCGATTCGGCAAAACTGCGGCCGATCGCCATCGCCTCGCCGACCGATTTCATCGAGGTGCTGAGCAGCGGCGCGGCCCCCGGGAATTTCTCGAAGGTGAACCGCGGCATCTTGGTGACGATGTAATCGATCGTCGGCTCGAACGAGGCCGGGGTCACGCCGGTGATCTCGTTGTCGAGCTCGTCGAGGGTGTAGCCGACCGCGAGCTTGGCGGCGATCTTGGCGATCGGGAAGCCGGTCGCTTTCGAGGCCAATGCCGAGGAGCGCGATACGCGCGGGTTCATCTCGATGATGACCAGGCGGCCATCGGCCGGGTTGACGGCAAATTGCACGTTCGAGCCGCCGGTATCGACCCCGATCTCGCGCAATACCGCGATCGCGGCGTTGCGCATGATCTGGTATTCCTTGTCGGTCAGGGTCAGCGCTGGCGCCACCGTCACCGAATCGCCGGTGTGCACCCCCATCGGATCGATATTCTCGATCGAGCAGACGATGATGCAATTGTCGGCACGGTCGCGCACGACTTCGAGTTCGTACTCCTTCCAGCCCAGCACCGATTCCTCGATCAGTACCTCATGGGTCGGGGAGGCGCGCAGGCCGCCGCGCACGATTTCCTCGAATTCCTGTGCGTTGTAGGCGATCCCGCCGCCGGTCCCGCCCAAGGTGAACGAAGGCCGGATGATCGCGGGGAGGCCGGTGACATCGAGCGCCGCGACCGCAGCATCGAGCGAGCGGGCCAGCCGGCTTTTCGGCGATTCGAGGCCGATCTTGTCCATCGCCTGGCGAAACAGCTGGCGGTCTTCGGCCTTGGCGATCGCCTTCTCGTTGGCGCCGATCAGCTCGACGCCGTGGCGCGCCAAGGCACCGGAATGGGCGAGCGCCATCGCCGTGTTCAGCGCGGTCTGGCCGCCCATCGTCGGCAGCAGCGCCCCAATGGGATGTCCTCCTGCCCGCTCGCGGGCGATGATTTTCTCGACGATCTCCGGGGTGATCGGCTCGATGTAAGTAGCATCGGCCAGTTCGGGGTCGGTCATGATCGTCGCCGGGTTCGAATTGACCAGCACGATGCGGTAGCCTTCCGCCCGCAGCGCCTTGCACGCCTGCGCCCCGGAATAATCGAACTCGCAGGCCTGCCCGATCACGATCGGCCCGGCGCCGATGATCAGGATCGAGGAAATATCGGTGCGCTTAGGCACGCGCCGATCCGTCGTCCCGGCGGAAGCCGGGACCCCTTGTTCGGCGCCCGAGACCCTGGCCGGCTTGGGTCCCGGCTTTCGCCGGGACGACGATCGCGGGGGGCGCCCAGCTCATTTCTGTACCGCGTCCGCCATCATCGCGACGAAGCGCTCGAACAGGTAATGGCTGTCCTGCGGGCCGGGGCTGGCTTCAGGGTGGTGCTGCACCGAGAACACCGGCTTTTCTCTGTGGCGCAAGCCCTCGTTTGTGCCATCGAACAGCGACAGATGCGTCGCCTCGACGTCGGACGGCAGGCTGTCGGGATCGACCACGAAGCCGTGATTCTGGCTGGTGATCTCGACTCGGCCGCTGCCCTCGTCCTTTACCGGGTGGTTGGCGCCGCGGTGGCCCTTGTCGAGCTTGTAGGTCCTGCCGCCGAGCGCCAACGCCATCAGCTGGTGGCCGAGACAGATGCCGAACACCGGCTTGCCCACGGCGATGACCTCGCGCAATACCGGCGCGGCGTATTCGGCGGTTGCCGCCGGGTCACCCGGGCCGTTCGACAGAAACACGCCGTCGGGCTCGTGCCGCAGAATGTCTTCGCCGGAAGCCGTCGCCGGAACGATCGTGACGCGGCACCCCAGCTCCGCCAGAACGCGCAGGATATTGCGCTTGATGCCGTAATCAACGGCAACGACGTGAAACCGCGGCGCCTGCTGGCGGCCGTAGCCGCGCTCGCGGCGCCACACGGTCTCATCCCATTCGTAGGTCTGCCGGCAGGTCACCTCCTTGGCGAGGTCCATGCCTTCGAGCCCGGGCCACGCCGCGGCCTCGTCGCGCAGCGCGGCCACATCGAGCTGACCGTCCGGCCGGTAGGCGATGACGCCGTTTGGGGCGCCATGGTCGCGGATCAGCCGCGTCAGGCGCCGGGTATCGACCCCGCATAGCCCGGTCAGCCCGTACGATTTGAGCCAGGCGTCGAGGGATTGCAGCGCCCGGTAGTTGGCGGGCTCGGTGATCGGGGCGCGGATCACGAGACCGCGCGCCGCCGGCGTCGTGGTCTCGATGTCCTCGAGGTTGGCCCCGACATTCCCTATATGCGGAAAGGTGAAGGTGATGATCTGGCCGGCATAGGACGGGTCGGTCAGGATTTCCTGATACCCGGTCATCGAAGTGTTGAAGCACACCTCGCCGACTGCGGAACCGGGGGCGCCGACGCCGCGTCCCCAGAATACGGTGCCGTCGGCAAGCACCAGGGCCGCGTTGCAATCAGGCGGTCGCGGCGTCGGCTTGCTCATCGCCCGGACTGGTTCTGCTGGAGTTGCGGGAACATAATGAGGCCCGCTCGCAACGTCAATGCCAACTCATCGGAACGCACCGATTATCAGATACTTAGCTGCTGCAGCTACGAATTTGCCGCAGCTGCCGAAACGGGCTAGGCTTGCGCGGTTCGCCGAGGAGGACCTCAGATGCTGCGCCACGCCTTCGCCGACCGGCTGAAGCAGGCGATGAAGGAGCGCGACGCGCGCACGGTTTCGGCGGTGCGTCTGATCCTTGCCGCGTTGAAGGACCGCGACATCGCCGCGCGCGGCGAAGGCAACAGGGAGGGGCTGCCGGACCCCGAGATCCAGCGTCTGCTGCAAGGCATGATCAAGCAGCGCCGCGAATCGATCGCGCTTTACGAGCAGGGCAAGCGTCCGGAACTGGCCGCCAAGGAGCAGGACGAGATCGCGGTCATCGAAAGCTTTCTGCCGCAGCAGATGGGCGCCGAAGAGATCGCCGCCGCCGCCCGCGCCGCGATCGCCGAGACCGGCGCGGCTGGGCTCAAGGACATGCGCAAGGTCATGGATGCGCTGCGGCAGCGCCACGCCGGCATCATGGATTTCAGCCAGGCGGGCCCGGTCGTGAAACAATTGTTGACGTGAAACAAAGCCGCTCCAGCATCATCGTGCGCGCACGCTGGCATACGTGCCCTCGGCCTCCGGAGACCGGAAAAGATGCCCGAAGACACGATTACGCTCGAATTGCTGGGTCGGCTTATGCGGGACATGCAGGCCGACATGCGCGCGTTTCGGACAGAGTTGCGCGAGTTCCGTGATCAGGTGACGGTTCAGACCGCCATCCTGCTGCGGGTGGAAACGGGTCAGAACACCATGGCCGAACAGCTTCGCGCGCTGGTCAGCCAGCATCAGCGCACCAACGAGAGGCTGCGGGCCCTGGAAGAGGCCCGCAAATGATCCTCTTTTACGGCGCTGCCTGAGGCGCCTCCGATGGCGTTTCCGCCCGGGTTTCTCGATGAGCTGCGCGGCCGGGTGTCGTTGGCGGCGCTGGTCGGCCGTCGGGTTCGGCTGACTCGCAAGGGCCGCGAACTGGCCGGGCTGTGCCCGTTCCACAACGAGAAGACGCCGTCCTTCTACGTCGTCGAGGACAAAGGCTTCTTTCACTGTTTCGGCTGCGGCGCGCATGGCGACGCAATCGGCTTCACGATGCGCGCCGACAATCTCGACTTTGTCGAAGCGGTAGAGCGGCTCGCCGCCGAGGCCGGACTGGCGGTACCGCAATCGACCCCGCATGACCGCGAGCGGGCCCAGCGGCAGAAGACATTGCTGGAGGCGCTCTCCGCCGCCGCGGAGTTCTATGAGGCGCGGCTGTGGTCTCCGGCGGGTGCGCGGGCCCGCGAATATCTTCTCGGACGCGGCCTCGACGACGAGACGATGCGCCGCTTTCGGCTCGGGTGGGCGCCGGAAGACCGCCACGTCCTGCGGCGGGCGCTGACTGGCGAGTTTCCGGAAGCGCTGCTGATCGAAGCCGGGCTGCTGCGTCGCCCCGACAACGGCGGCGACCCCTACGATTATTTCCGCGAGCGGATCATCTTTCCGATCGGCGACCGTAGCGGCCGGCCGATCGCCTTCGGCGGCCGCACGATTGCCGATGCCCAGCCCAAATACCTGAATTCCCCCGAGCACCCGCTGTTCGAGAAGGGCCGGGTGCTTTACGGCTGGTCGGCGGCCCGCGCGAACGCGGCGCCGGAGGAGGAGGCCCGGCGATCCGGCGCGATCGTCGTCGAGGGCTATATGGATGTCATCGCGCTGCACCGTGCCGGCTTCGCGACCGCGGTGGCGCCGCTCGGCACGGCGCTGACCGAAGCGCAGCTCGCCGAATTGTGGCGGCTTGCAGCCGAGCCGGTCTTGTGTTTCGACGGCGACGCCGCCGGCCAGCGCGCCGCGGTGCGCGCGCTGCGCCGCGCGCTGCCCTTGCTGAAGCCCGGACACAGCCTGCGTTTTGCGACGCTGCCGGCCGGCGAAGACCCGGACTCGCTGCTGCGCGGCGGCGGGCGTGCCGCATTCGAACAGGTTCTGGCCGCGGCTCGTTCGTTGGCAGACATGCTCTGGGAATCCGAGGTCAGAGGAGTTCCGCGGGATACGCCGGAGCGAGTGGCCGGGGTTCGCGCCCGACTGATGGACCACCTACAGACGATATCGGATCGGACGGTCCGGTCCGAGTTCGAGGCATTGGTCAAGAAACGCTGCGATCCCTGGGAAGCCCGGCGCAAAAAGGTTCGCGCTTCGCCGGGCATGGCGGTCCGCGATGGACCCCCGCCCCCGCCGCCAATGCCGGGCCGGCGGCGCCACGAAATTCTGCTCCGAATGCTGCTCCAATTCCCATTTCTAATTGAAGAAGCCAGCGAAGAAATCGCTGAGATTGAATTTCGCGAGCCGGAGCTTGACAAGCTGCGGCGCGAAATCTTAGAGGTCGAGGCCCTGCGTCCGGCACTTGACGCTCGGGCGCTTCGGCAACACTTAGATCAAAACGGGTTTGCCGCGACCGTGGACGCCTTGCTGTCGCCTCGGGCGGGGAGCGTCGGGGTGCTGTCGCGTGATCCGGATTTGGGCTCGGTCCGGCTTGTCTGGGAGCACGTACTGAAACTAAGTCGGAAAGACCACGGGAGCGAATTGGCGCGCGCCGCCGAGGGACTCCGCAACGAGGGTTCGCCGGAAAGCTGGGAACGGTTTCTGGCGTTTTGGGGACGGGAAACGCAGGAGGATGTGGCGGCGGATGAGCTGTTATCCGGTGAACGCGGGTTCGGCGGAAAGGGCTCGCCGTGAGGCATTGTGTTTCTGCCCCGGCGCAACGCTGCCTGATGGGAATTCCGGTGATGAACCTTGCCCGTCAGGTTCTCGCGGGCTGTTTCCCGTAGCGACTTCGGCAAGGACAACAATCGGCTGAGTTCCGGCCTTCGGGTCGGCATCACGCATCACTATTCAAGGACGGCGGCATGGCGAGCAAAGCGGCGGCGGAGACGACGGAGACGCGGGAGGATGCGGCGGAAGCCCCGCTGCTCGACACCGTCGCGGCGGCAATCAAGAAGATGCTGGTCCGCGGCAAGGAGCGCGGCTACGTGACCTATGACGAGCTCAACGCCGCACTGCCGCAAGATCAGGTCTCTTCGGAGCAGATCGAGGACACCTTGGCGATGATGTCCGAGCTCGGCATCAACGTTATCGAGACCGAGGAGAGCGAAGAACCCGCGGCGGCCGAATCCGAAGACGGCGAAGGCGAGGTGCGCGGCAATCTCGACGATGATGATATCGGCCGCACCGATGACCCCGTGCGCATGTATCTGCGCGAGATGGGCTCGGTCGAGCTGCTGTCGCGCGAGGGCGAGATCGCGATCGCCAAGCGCATCGAAGCCGGGCGCGAGATGATGATCGGCGGCCTGTGCGAGAGCCCGCTCACCGTGCGCGCCCTGATCGGTTGGCGTGATGCCCTCAATGAGGGCAAGATGCTGCTGCGCGACATCATCGATCTGGACGCGACCTACGGCAGCGGCGTTTTCGAGGTTCCGGGGCCGGCGGAGGCGCAGGGTGCGGTCGAGGCGGCGGGCCCGGGCGCGGCCGAGGTCCAGATTGCGGCTCCGGTTGCGGCGCCGAGCCCGGTCGCAGCGCCGGCCGAAAGCGGGCCGGCGGCCGAGCCGTCCCCCGGCGGCGCCGAAGGCGGCGAGGGCGAGAAGGCGATTGCCGAGCTGGCCGAGATCGAGGCCGAACTCGGCGGCGAAGAGGGCGAGGGCGAGGAAAGCTCGGTTTCGCTGGCGGCCATGGAAGCCCAGCTGAAACCGGGTCTGGTGGCCACCTTCGACGCCATCGCCGAGCTGCACAAAAAGATGCACAAGCTGCACGATCAGCGCATCAGCGCGTTGCAGAAGGGCGAGACGCTGCCGCGCGCGACCGAACGCCGGTATGAGAAGCTGAAAGCCCAAAGCATCGGCCTGCTGAAGCGCGTGCGGCTCAACAACACCCGCATCGAGCATCTGGTCGAACAGCTCTACGAGCTGAACCGGCGCCTGGTGACCGAAGAAGGCAGGATGTTGCGGCTGGCCGAGACCAGCGGGGTCCGGCGCAACGAATTTCTGCACGAATATATCGGGAACGAACTGGCCGCCGATTGGATCGAGCGGGTCGCCGGGCTCACCGGGCGCGGCTGGGCGCGGCTGTGCGAACAGCACGGCGCCGCCGTTGCCAGGCACCGCGCCCTTATCGGGCAGATCGCCGGCGAGGCGAAATTGCCGATCACGGAATACCGCCGGGTCGTGCAGACCGTGCAGCGCGGCGAGCGCGAGGCCAGTCGCGCCAAAAAAGAGATGGTCGAGGCCAATCTGCGGCTGGTCATCTCGATCGCCAAGAAATACACCAACCGCGGCCTGCAATTCCTCGACCTGATCCAGGAAGGCAATATCGGGCTGATGAAGGCGGTCGATAAATTCGAGTACCGCCGCGGCTACAAATTCTCGACCTACGCGACGTGGTGGATCCGCCAGGCGATCACCCGCTCGATTGCCGACCAGGCGCGCACGATCCGCATCCCGGTGCACATGATCGAGACCATCAACAAGCTGGTGCGCACCTCGCGCCAGATGCTGCACGAAATCGGCCGCGAACCGACCCCGGAGGAGCTCGCCGAGAAACTGGCTATGCCGTTGGAAAAGGTCCGCAAGGTGCTGAAGATCGCCAAGGAGCCGATCAGCCTCGAGACCCCGATCGGGGACGAGGAGGATTCGCATCTCGGCGACTTCATCGAGGACAAGAACGCGGTATTGCCGCTCGACGCCGCGATCCAGGCCAATCTGCGCGAGACGACGACGCGCGTGCTGGCTTCGCTGACCGCGCGCGAGGAGCGCGTATTGCGCATGCGCTTCGGCATCGGCATGAACACCGACCACACACTGGAAGAAGTTGGGCAGCAATTCTCGGTCACCCGCGAGCGCATCCGCCAGATCGAAGCCAAGGCGCTGCGGAAATTGAAGCACCCGAGCCGCTCGCGCAAACTGCGCAGCTTTCTCGATACGTGAAGGCGTCCATCCGGGTGCCGTCACGCCAGCACTTTGTTCCGGGCATGCGCGTGTTGCAGTAAGCTCCGGTCATGGCGGAAGGCGCTGATGGCCGGCACAAGCCCGGCCATCGCACCGTCGGATCAGCATGGCCGGTGCGGGCCCGTAGTTCAGCTGGTTAGAACGCGCCGCTCATAACGGCGTTGTCGCAGGTTCGAGTCCTGCCGGGCCTACCAGCGCCCTTGCTTTCGGAAACTCCTGGTCGTCGGCCCGGCGAAAGCCAGGACCCATCCTTGCGCGTTTGTGCAGGCTGCGCCACGGGTTCCGCTTTCGCCGGGATGACCGGGAGCAGGATACTTTGCGTCAGATCTGGGCCGCTCGGTCCCATATCGACCAGAGGCGATTCCGCCGCGCTCCCGCATTTGCGGCCGCGATAGAGGATGTCCGTAGCCGCGCTCGGCTGCGGTTCCTTGTCGCTGCTGCGAAGAGCGCTTGTGAATCCCGTACTGGTCCCGTAAAATCTCGGCCATTGGCGCAACAGCAGAAAGGAGGTGATCCTGTGTCTAACGATCAACCGCGGTCGTCCGCAGCCGTGACCAGGATCCCCGCCACCGCGGAGGTCCGCGCCTGAACAGGCGCCGGTGCGGCCGCGATCGGCCGTCGGTTTGGTAATGAAGGGTCGCCCTCGGGCGGCCCTTCTTCCGTTTCGGCCCTTAATATACGCTTCGGCCCGGGAATCGCGGCTTCGGCTCAGAACGAGAAGCCGTGAGCCCGCAGATACGGGGCGAAGCCGGCGCCTTCCGGGTCCATCGCCTGGCGCGCTTTGTCCTCGGACCAGCCGTAGAATTCGGCGAGCCCGAACCGCTCGGGCATGCGCTGGCGGTTTTTGATCGAGTGCCGCGAATCGCGCCGCCGGTCGTAATCCTCGACCGCCACCGCGAGAGCGGAATCGTCGTAGCGATCGACATGAACGGTCGCCGCGAGCGGCAGCCGCATGCTGACGAAACCGGCTTGTGCCGGGTATCCCAGGCACAAACCGGCGACCGGAAACACCTTGTCGGGAAATTCAAGGATCCCGGAGACGTCCGGCATCCGGTTGCGCAGCACGCTGATCGGACAGACGCCGAGCCCGACCGTCTCGGCCGCGAGAATGCAGGTCTGCAGCGCCAGAGCAGCATCAATGGCGGCATTGAAGAAGCCCTCGAAGCCGCCATTGTCGGGCGTCGCGCCGCGCATTTGCCCGAGCCGCTCGAGACGCCGGGCATCGCCGCAGAACACCAGGAATACGGGGGCGTTTCCGATCCACGGCATATCGGGAAACAGCGCTGCCAAGCGTTGCCGCCGCGCCGGGTCCTTCACCCAAACCGCCGATGCCTGCTGAAAATCCGATTTCGACGAGGCCGAAAACGCCGCGGCCAGCACCAGCAGCACCAGGGATTCGGGCACCGTGCGCCCATCGAAGCGGCGCTGCGTCCGCCGCGTCAGAACCTGGCGCAGCCAGGGGCTGTCCGGCATCTCGTCGCCGAGTTCGACGTCCTCGCCGAAGCGGGCGCGCAGTTCGTCGTGATAACCCCGGGCCATGGCGGTTCCTTTGATGCCGCCGCCGACCATCGAGGATCGCCTCAGTCCGGTCAACCCGGGTCAACGGCCGGGATTTTCCTGTGGCCGGGCTTGGCCCGGCGCGGCAGCGGGCCTACAACGTCCCGCGGACGCGAGGGAGATAGAGATGCCCGACAGCCTGACCACGAATTCGCCAGTTATCGCCGCGTATCGGGCGGCGACGCCGGGCTCGGCGGCTCGTGCGGCCCACGCGGCGGAGCTGTTCCCAAGCGGCATCACCCATGATGCGCGCTACATCGAGCCTTACGGGCTCTACATCGCGCGCGCCCAGGGGCCGCGCAAATGGGATGTCGACGGCAACGGCTATGTCGATTACTTCGGCGGCCACGGCGCCCTGCTGCTCGGGCATTGCCACCCCGATGTCGTCGCCGCGGTGCAGGAACAGGTCGCGCGCGGTACCCATTTCGGCTCCAGCCACGAGCTCGAGGTCGAATGGGCCGAGCTGGTCATGCGACTGGTGCCGACTGCCGAGCGTGTCCGGTTCACGTCCTCCGGCACCGAGGCGACGTTGATGGCGGTCCGCCTCGCCCGCGCCTTTACCGGCCGGCCCAAGCTGATTCGCTTCAACCATCATTTCCACGGCTGGCACGATCACATGACGACCGGCCATTCCTCGCATTTCGACGGCACGCCGACCACCGGGGTGCTCGACGCCGTCGCCGGCAACGTGTTGCTGTGCGACCAGAACGACAAAGCGGGTTTGGCGCGCCTGCTGGAGCAGCACGACGACATCGCTGCAGCGATCATCGAGCCGACCGGCGCCAATGGCGGAAGACTGCCGATCGATCCGGACTTCCTGCACGCCTTGCGCCGGCTGACGGCAGAAGCCGGCGTGCTGCTGATCTTCGACGAGGTCGTCAACGGTTTCCGCGTGTCGCCCGGCGGGGCACAGGCGGCGTATGGCATCCGCCCCGACCTGACCACCCTCGCCAAGATCCTGGCCGGCGGGCTCCCCGGAGGCGCCGTGACAGGCCGCAAGGACATCCTCGATTTGCTGGATTTTGGGGCCACCAAGGGGGCAGGCAGGGAAAAGATCTACCATCCCGGGACATTCAACGCCAATCCGCTGTCGGCGGCGGCCGGAGTCGCGACGTTGAAGATCCTCGCCGAGACCGACGCCTGCGCCCGCGCCAACGCCTTCGGCGACGCCCTGCGCCGGAGGCTCAACGAAGCCTTCGAGGAGGATGGGATCGGCTGGGCCGCTTACGGCACCTTTTCGTCGATCGAGATCTTCACCAACCCCGATGACGCGGAGATAGCGCCGACCCGCTTCGATCCGGCGGCGCTGCCGGCGGCGAGCTTCAAAAGCGCCCGCACACCCGGCCTGCTGCACAAATTGCGCCTCGCCTTGATGTTGAACGGGGTCGATTTCAACGGCCACCCGGGCGGCGTCATTTCGGCAACCCATGGCGAGGCCGAACTGGAAGACACCGTTGCGGCAATGCGCAAAGCGGTACGGCTGCTCCGCCAGGAAGGCGAGGTCTAGTGCCCCGAACCAGGGGTTCGGAACACCTCCGCTGTCCGGTCAATTCATACCGGCGCAAGCCGGTATCCATGGCGGGAATGGATACCGGCCTTCGCCGGGACGACGCCGTGGAAATATCGCTGCGAACTTCGGAATCGGGACACAAAGGCCGTTTCCGATCAGGCTCGGTCGGCTTCAACGGATTATCCCCCTCCCGTGAGCTTGGCCCGAGGGGCCTGCGTCTTCATCGATCCTGCCCTCAATAAAGAGCAGGAAAGAGCAGGCGTCCGCGGAGCAAGTCTGCGGATTGAAGGCGCAGGAGGCCAGCCCGGCCACGCGGCCGTGAAAAGCGGTTGGATTTGAACGGAAGCCGCGCCGAGTCCCGCAGGCGGATTTGCCTGTGCGGGGTTTTGCGAGCCAGGTTGGGCGGCGGAGGCTCTTCGCGCATTTGGCTTTGCGCAATCCGCGCGCCGGGACTGGTGTAATATCACTGCAACGGGCGGAGGATTTGGCATGAGCGGATGGACGCTCGGCGATATCGCGTGGGATCGGTTCGACCCTGGCAAGCTCGATCCGGATCTCGTCCGCATCGTCAAGGCGGCCAGTCTCGTCGAATACAATGGGGCCGGCTACGCCCATCATCTGTGCAGGATCTTCGCCGACGATCCCGAATTCCAGCAGACGGCACGCCGCTGGGGTACCGAGGAAATCCAGCACGGCGAAGCCCTTGGCCGCTGGGCGTCGCTGGCCGATCCGGATTTCGACTTCCCCGGCGCCGTCGCGCGCTTCCGGGCCGGGTTTCGGCTCGATTTCGATTCCGAGATGTCGCGGCGCGGCTCCCGATGCGGCGAGATGATCGCGCGGTGCATCGTCGAAACCGGCACAAGCTCCTATTACACCGCGCTGCGCGAGGCCGCCCGGGAACCGGTGCTGCAGGAGATCTGCCGCCATATCGCCGCCGACGAACTGCGCCATTACCGGCTGTTCTACAAAAACCTCGACCGTTATCTCGGCCGCGAGCGCATCGGCCGACTGGCACGGCTGCGGGTGGCATTGAGCCGCATCGCCGAATCGGAGGATGACGAGCTTGCCTATGCCTATCACGCCGCCAACGAGCCGGACCGGCCCTACGAACGGCGCCGCTGCAGCCGCGCCTATGCGCAGCGGGCTTATTCGCTGTACCGCCCGCACCATGTCGAGCGCGGGGTTGCCATGGTTCTGAAGGCGGTAGGCCTGACGCCGAACGGCCGCCTCGCGCGGTTGCTGAGCCGGCTCGCCTGGCACGGCATGCGCTACCGGGCCGCGCGGCTCGCCAAAGCGGCAGCGTAAGGGATGGCGGCAAACCGTCGGGCGTGCGCAAGATGACCGCGAAAATACGGCATGATCGGCATCAGGAAAGGCTCGCGGATATGTCCGGACCCCGATATGTGCGACCCACGGCGTCGATGCCGCCGCCGTACAACCCGCTGCTGGCTCCGCAGCCGGCATTGCCGCCGCTGATCCCGCCGGTGCATGTCGTCGACCTGATGACGCGCGAAGGGTCTGCGGTATTCGGCGCGGTGTGGCGGGGCAGGGAGGCGAAGATCGTCGAGTGCCCGGCCCTCAGCGACTCGATGCCGGAATTCAAGACGACCTACGATGTCGAGCCGCATGCCGAATTGCTCGGCTATGACGATTCGGCGTGGCCGGTCATTGCCGCCGACGACCTCGGCGCCAAGCGCGGCGGCGGCATGGTGTCGTTCTTCTGGTTCCGCAGCACGCTGACCATACCCGCCGAGGCGGCCGGCTTCGCCACCGAGGGCGCCAAGGCGGCGCTGCGCGTGAATATCGACGATTATGCCGAAATCTGGATCAACGGGCAGCTGCCGCGCGCGGCAGGCCGGCCGAGTCCCGCCTGTATCCAGGGCTTCAACATGCCGAACCGCCTCGCGCTCGGCGACCAGCTTGTCACGCCCGGCGATACCTTCGAGGTCGCCGTGTTCGCGATCAACGGGCCGATCTCGGCGGCACCGGCCAATTTCCTGTGGTTTCGCGAGGCGAAAGTCGAATTCTTCCGCTGACCGCGGTGCCGGCCGGGTTCAGCGGTCGCGCCGTTCCGGCATCGTCAAGAAGGCATGCACGACGTGCCACAGCTGGTGCCGGTTGTGGCCGAAGACGAGCGCGTGCGCGGCGCCCGGCAAGACCACGAACTGGCGGTCGGGATTGGGCAACAAGCGAAAGAAATCGAGCAGATCTTCCTCGCTGGCGATGCCGTCATGTTCGCCGCGCACGATCATGACCGGCGCCAGCACCTTGAGCGGATCGACCACAGGTAAATTGGCGGTCATGTCGAGATAAGTGCCGGTCGGCACCTGGTCGCCATGCGCCAGCTCGGCTTCGGCCAAGGCTTCGGCGACCGCGGGGTCGCTGGTGCCGGGATGGTCGCGGGTGAAGATGCTGCGGATCATCGCGCGGTCGCGCAGCCGCCGGTTGTGGGTGCGGAAGAACTCGACCTGCTCGGCGCGCTTGGCGAGAGTCGGCGAATTGCGGCCGGTATAGGTGAAGGCGTTCAGCACCAGCCGGCCGATGCGCTCGGGCCGAGCCATCGCAAAGGCGGCGGCGCGCAACGCGCCCGAGGATTCGCCCATGAAATGCATCCGCTCGCGGCCGGTCTCGCGCATGACCAGCTCGGTCGCGGCGATCAGGTCGGCGACGCCGCTGGCGATGTCGGAATTGCCTTCCGTGCGCGACGAGCGGCCGTAATTCTCGTGGTCCATCGTCCAGACGTCGAAGCCGAGCCCGGCGAACACGTCCATCGCCGAATAGCCGCCCTGGCCGGCAACCGACAGGTCGAAAGACGACAGCGCCGAATTCGACGAGCCGTGGACCAGGAACAATACCGGCGGCGCGCTTCCGCCGGTATTCACCGGCGCCGGTCTTTTGCGGTACACCGCCAGCGAAACCTCACCCTTGTTGACGGTGTAATCCGACCGCGTCGCCGTGCGGTCGGCCGGGGCGGGGGCGGACTGGTCATCGGGCATCGGGAGTGTCCTTGCGATCAGGGCTTGTGCCATGGAGTCGCGCCAGCTTGGGCCGGCGTGCCGGTATTGTCCATGATGCGCATGCCGGGACCGAGGATCAGCGTCGTTCAGCGGAACTTGCCGGGGTCACAGGAGCGCTAACGCTTCTAAAGGTGATGGAATAGCGTAGCTGCTCAGCAGGCGGGATGCTGTGCTCCCAATCGGTGCGTACGGGCCCGCGCAGCAGGTATACCGAGCGCGGCTCCAGCACGACCGCGGCGCGCTGCCATCCGGTCCCCAGTCTCCGGCGGAAGCGGAAGCGGCATGCGGCGGCAAGCGAAATCCCGATCACATCGTCGAATTGGGGCCGGTCGCGATGCCAGCCGATTGCCGCTCCAGGGGTGTATTCCGTCACGAGTGCGTGCTCGATTCCGGCCGGAGCAAGGCCGGCGTATTCAGCCGCGCGGTCGCGCAACGGGCCGAGAAACGCCGGGATCGGGTCGGCGCGACGCGCCCGGCGCTCGTTGAAATCGTAGGACAACCCGAACGAAACCACCCGGCGCTTGCCGAAATAGCCGTGGAACGCGAATTCCTTGAACGGCAGCTCCTGCATCCGCAGCAGCAATTCGCTTTCCTCGGCCGGCGACAGCAGGTCGGCGCGGTAGGCAAACCCCGGCGGCAGCGCGCGGGGATCGTCAAGCAGGCTGAGTTGCGCAGTGCTCATGAACTGCCTTAAATCGTAGCGCAGCCGGGCGGACGTCAACCGATCGGAGAAGGGGGAAGATCAATGAGTGTTACGCTCGACGAAGCCAATCGTATTCTCGGCGGCACTCTCGCGAAGGCGCGGGAGCTGAACATCAAGGTCAGCGCCGCGGTGTGCGACGGCGGCGGCCGGCTGATCGCGTTTCAGCGCATGGACGGCGCGATCTGGGCCAGCGTCTACGGCAGCCAGGGCAAGGCGATCGGCTCGGCCGCATTCGGCCGTCCGAGCGGCGACATGGCAGATCGCGCCGACCAGCCGACGCCGCGCGGCATCGCCGCCGCCGAGGGCGGGCATATGATCCTCGGGCAGGGCGCGGTCCCGATCATCCGCAACGGCGTCGTCGAGGGCGCCTGCGGCGTCGGCGGCGGCACCGCCCAGCAGGACGAGGACTGCGCCCGTGCCGGGGTCGCGCAATTGTAAGCGAGCGCGCGGGGGCCAGACTCGCTCTCAGGGTGACGTAAGCACCGCGCCGTCTAGCCGAGCGGTCCCTGGAATACCTGGTCCATGTAGGTGTCGGAAAGCGGCTCCAGCGTCTCCGGCCAATCGGCGCTGACCTGCCGCCGTTGCGCCGCCGGCCGCACCCGCCCGTCCCAGCCGACCTGCTCCATGTAGCAGTAGAGCTGGATGCAATGACCCTCCGGGTCGAGCGCGAAGGCGGCATAATCGATGCCGGGATACAGCTCCGGCGGGATCCAGTCGATCATGGTCGCGCCGCGCTCCTTCAGAAAGCGCCTGGCTTCGCGCAACTGCGCGTAGCTGCCGACTTCGAGGCCCAAGGCGAGGCAGCTGCTGTGCTCGCTGAGGCCCAGCATGCCGCGCAATTCCTTTGGGAACAGCGCCAGGCTGTGGTGCTCGGCGCCGCAGCGCAGGAAGACGCAACGGGCGCCGAGATGGACGCATTCCTCGCTGACGATAAAGCCGAGGCGGTTCACGTAGAATTCCTCGGCCCGATCGACATCATCGACGAAAAGGCTGACCGGGCCGATCTTGGTGATCTTGAACGGGCGCGCCAGCTTGACGCCCTCGACGTCGTATGGCTCGGTCGCCGGTTCGTCCGGACGGTGACCCGATAGAACGTCGATTCCCTTGTCGCGCGCCTCGGCCAGCTCGGCGGCCTCGGACATCTGCGGCAACGTCGGCGCTTCCTGGAAGCCGCGATAGTACATCTCGCGGGGCTTGCTCAGCTGGTTCCAGCCGATCTGCTCGATGCCGTAATAGAGCTCGGTGGTATGGCCGTCGGGATCATAGACATAGACATGCCAATTGCTGCCCGGCATGTCGCGCCCGACGCGCTGGATGCGGATCTGCTGCTCTGCGAAATAGGCGTGTGCGTTGGCGACCTCCTGCAGGCTGCCACATTGCCAGGTGATCTGGTTGATCGTGATCCCGGGCGCGAACTTGCGGTCGGCGCGGCGGTCCATGACCGGCTTCGAGAACAGCACCAGCGCGTGATGGTCCGTGCCATAGCGCATGAAATAGCCGTGCGTATCGCCGAGCCCGGCATCCTTCGGGAACCATGCCGCGCGTGAGAAATCGGCCCGGTCGGATACCGTAAAGCCCAGCAGGTCGCCGTAGAATTCGCGGCATTCTTCAAGCTTTTCGACGTTGAAGCCGAAATGGCCGAGACGGCGGATCTTGAACGGGCGATCAAGCAGAACGCCGCCGACATTGTAGCGCTGGGTAGCCGATGCCATCGTCTTCTCCTTTCCGGCCGATGGTGCGCGGTCGAGTCGCCGCCGCGATTATTGCACAACGCCCGGCTTGACCAAGCCGCTCCCGCCGCGCGGGCGGGTGCGCCTTGTTTGCGGCGCTGCGCTCGCCCGGTCGCTGACAGCGCGCCTCATTCGGCTGCGGCGCGGGAGACGGGACCGCGGCCGGCGGCGCGGTCGAGACAGGCGCGCAGATCGGCGGATCGCACCGGCTTGGCCAGGAAATCGTCCATCCCGGCCTCCAGGCAGCGCCGGCAATCATCCGCGAAGGCGTTCGCGGTCAACGCCACGATCCAGAGGTCGCGGTGCGCGGCCCCGACCCCCGCCGGGGAGGCGGTGCGGATCGCCCGGGTAGCGGCAAGCCCGTCCATCTCCGGCATCTGCACGTCCATAAAGACGATCTGGTAGGGAGCGAGCCGTACCGCTTCGACCGCTTCGAGGCCGTTGGCCACGGCATCCACCCGGCAGCCGAGCTTTTCGAGCAGCTGCTTGACCACGACCTGATTGACCTTGTTGTCCTCGGCCACCAGCACCCGCAGCCCGCTGCCGATCGGGGCCGGGCTCGCCGCCGGCGCAGGGGCCGCGGCGATCGGGTCGTCGACAGCGCCGGCGTTTTCGGCACCGCCCAGCTCGCGGTAAAGCGCCGAGGGCGAGCACGGCTTCATCAGCAAGGCCGCGATGCCCTGGGACAGGGCGCGTTCGCGCAATCCGGGCACGGTCGAGGATGTCGCAAGGATCAGCCGCAGACCGGCCAATTCGGGCAGGGCGGCGATGCCTCCTGCCAGGGTGATTCCGTCAAGCCCCGGCATGGCATGGTCGAGGATCGCGGCGGTGAATGCGTGCCCGCTCTGTGCCGCCTGCCGCAACAAGTCGATCACCCGCTCTGGGTTGCCGGTCGCCTCGACCGCAACGCCCCAGGCCGTGAGCTGCCGCGCGATGATCTCGCGATTGACCGCATTGTCGTCGGCGACGAGCACCCGCCGGCCGTTGAGCCTGGCAAATTGCGCCGGTGCGCCGCCGTCTCCCCGAGCGGGCGCCAATGCGGCGGTAAACCAAAACTGGCTGCCCTTGCCCTCCTCGCTGGCGACCCCGACCGTGCCACCCATCAGCGCCACCAGTTTGCGCGAGATCGCCAGCCCCAGCCCGGTGCCGCCGAAGCGGCGCGCCACGGTGCGGTCGCCCTGGCTGAACGGCTCGAACAGGGTCGGCAGCGCCTGGGCCGAGATGCCGATCCCGGTATCGCCGACATCGAAGCGCAGCAGGGAGCGCGGCACGGCGGCTTCCTGCCGGTGCGGCAGGGCGGGGCGGCCGGCGGGCGCCACCGAGATCCCAACCCCGCCGCTTTCGGTGAATTTGATCGCGTTTCCGACCAGATTGTAGAGCACCTGGCGGATGCGGCCGGAATCGCCATGCGCCACCGCCGGCGTACCCGGGGCCAGGAAGAAACCGAGCTCCAGCCCCTTGGCAAAGGCTCGCGGCGCCATGATGTCGCACACGCTCTGGACCAGCGGCTCGATCTCGAAATCGCCTTCGTCGAGCGCCAGGCGATCGGCTTCGAGCCGCGATAGATCGAGCACGTCGTTGATGACCGACAGCAGATGGTCGGCGGAATCGCGAACGATCTCGGCGTAGCGGCGCTGCTCCGCCGACAGCGGAGTGTCGAGCAGCAGCCCCGTCATGCCGACGACGCCGTTCATCGGCGTGCGGATCTCGTGGCTCATCACCGCGAGAAACTCGGTCTTGGCGCGGCTGGCCTGCTCCGCCTGATCCTTGCTCGCGACCAGCTCGCGCTCGACCCGCTTCCGCTCGGTGATGTCGCGGATGATGATTGCGATCTTGCGCGTGCCGGCGTCGAAAAAATCGGCAAACGCGACTTCCATGTCGAACATTTTTCCGTCGGCTCGCCGGCCGCGGAACTCGCGCGGAGTGTCGCTCGCCGGCGGATCGGCGGCGCGGGCGCCGTCGCCGACGCAGCCGAGATAACGCCGGAAGGCGCCGGCCGCATTGTCGGTGGCGAGCGAGGCGATATTGCGGCCGCGCAGCTCGGGCAGCGCCGCGCCGAAGATGCGCGCCGCCGCGGGGTTGGCGATCTCGATGGTGCCGAAATCGTTGACGGTCAGGATCGCGTCGCGCGCGGTCTCGACGATCGCGGCAAAGCGGTCGTTGCTGATCTGCAACGAGGCAAGCGTCCGCGACAAACGCTCGCGCTCGCGCCGCAGCTCGGTCTGCCGGGCGGCAAGCTCGGCTTCCGAGCGCTGCCGCCGCAGCAACTGGCGCACCAGCAGCGCGGTGAAGGCGACGACGACTGCGACCGCAGCTGCGGCGGCGGCGAGCAGGCGCACCCGGCTGACATTGTATTCGGCGAACAAGTCGGCGTCGGAAAAACCGACGCCGACGATCAGCGGATAATCCGGCAGAACGCTGTAGCTGACGACCCTGGCGACGTTGTCGAGCGCGCTCTGCACGTGAACCGTGCGGTCGGCCGAATCGGGCGTCAGCTGCAACATCACCGTCTCACCGATGGTGATCTTCGGGCTGTATCCGGGCTTGTCGTCGGGATTGCCGGCAAAGGAGACGCGGGCGCGCACCACCCCGTCGCGCCCGACCAGCATCACCGTCCCTCCGGGACCGACATCGACGGTTTCGTAGAAGCGCGCCAGGTAATAAGGGTCCAACGAGACGATCAGTACACCGGCGAAGCTGCCATCCCGGGCATCGAGCCGGCGCGACAGCGGGATCGACCAGCGGCCGGCGCCGCGGCCGGCGACCGGCTTGCCGAGAAACAGGGCATCGTCGGCGTGTTCGAGATGGTATGCGAAATAATCCTGCTGCCGAACCGACGCGACGACGGGAGCCTTGCCTTCGGTGGTGCCGGTGATCACGCCATTGCGGTCCGCCATCGCGATCTGGACCGACAGATCCTGCAGCAGCAGCTCCTTGCCGGGCCATTCCCATAGCGCGAAATGCTCGGGATCGCTCTCGTAGCCGCGTTTCAGCACCAGCAAGGTCTGATCGATCTCTTTGACCGTGCGCCGGATGTGCTCCTCGAAGGCGCGCGCCAGGTTGGAGGTGTGCTTGCGCGCCTCATCGATGATCGCGGCGCGCTGGCCGGCCAGCTGCAGCGCCACCGCGCCGCAGATCACGAAAGCGACAAGCGCGCCGAACAGGGTGATCGCGAAGGGCAGCCAGAATCTGCCGCCGCGACGGAACAGGCCGAAGGCGGGGTCCGGCCCGCTGTATCGCGACAGGTCGGCGCCGGGCGGCGGCTGTTGCGGCCCGCTCCTACCCGTCACATGCCAGGCCTTCGTGGGGCGAAGCCTGGTCCGCCGCCTTCAGCCATTTGAAACCATGGGCCGGTAGCATTTCGAGCAAGGGAAAGGAGGCGGAATGACGGCGAAGGCCTGCGTGATGCTGGTCGAAGACACGCCTTCGATCCTGCGGCTTTATCGTGAGTTTCTGGTTAAGCTCGATGTCGAACTGATCGAGGCCGAGAGCGGCGCCGCCGCCGAAGCCCTGTTGCGCGACAGGCTTCCCGATCTGGTACTGCTCGATCTCGAGCTCCCGGACATGAACGGGCTCGCGATACTGCGCCTGATCCGCCAGCGCGGCTTGCCCTGCGTCGTGCTCGTCGTGACGGCGCATGGCTCGGTCAAGGTCGCGGTCGAGGCGATGCGCGAGGGCGCCTACGATTTCATCATCAAGCCTTTCGCGCCAGACCGGCTCCTTGTAACGGTCAGGAACGCGCTCGATCGGCGCCGGCTGGAAAGCCTCGCGGCGAGCAACGACATCGCCGCGAGCGGCCGTTTTTGCGGCCTGATCGGCGCGTCATTGCCGATGCGCGCGGTCTACAACGTCATCGAGAACACCGCCAAGAGCCGCGCCACCGTCTTCATCACCGGCGAGAGCGGCACCGGCAAGGAATTGTGCGCCGAGGCGATCCATCGGCTCAGCCCGCGCCGCGACGGCCCCTTTGTCGCGCTCAATTGCGGGGCGATCCCGCGGGAGCTGATGGAGAGCGAGATGTTCGGGCATGTCCGCGGCGCCTTTACCGGCGCGGTCGGCAGCCGCGAAGGCGCGGTCGCGCGGGCCAAAGGCGGCACGCTGTTCCTCGACGAAATATGCGAGATGGACCTTGCGCTGCAAGTCAAGCTGTTGCGGGTGCTGCAATCGGGAGAGTTCCAGAAGGTCGGCGGCAGCGAGCCGGAACGCGCCGATGTCCGCTATGTGTGCGCCACCAACCGGGACCCCTGGGCCGAGGTTCAGGCCGGCCGGTTTCGCGAGGATCTTTATTACCGCCTGCACGTGGTGCCGTGCGCGATGCCGCCGTTGCGCGAGCGCGACGACGACATCCTGCTGCTCGCCCGCCACTTTCTGCGGCTGTACGCCCAGGAGGAAGGAAGGGCCCTGCGCGATTTCGACGAGCGTGCCGCCCGCGCGCTGCAAACCCATGCGTGGCCCGGGAACATCCGCGAATTGCAGAACGTGCTGCGCAACGTGGTGCTGTTCCACCACGGCGAGGTGGTCGGCCCGGGCATGCTGCCGCGGCTCGATACACCCGTCCCCCGCGCGGCTCTGCCGGCGGCGGCCGGCGCCGCCGCGGCCGAGCGGTCCGGCGGCGTCAAGCCGCTCTGGATGATCGAGAAAGCAGCGATCGAAGAAGCCCTGGCCGTATGCGGCGGCAACGTGCCGCGCGCTGCGGCGCTGCTCGAGATCAACCCGTCCACGATCTATCGGCGCAAGGCGGGCTGGGATAGCGGGCAGCGGGTCTCAGCGCCGTAGCAGCTCGGCCAGGGCGGTCTCGCTCGCGGCGCCGCAGGAGGCCAGGGCAGCGGCCGCTTCCGCCAGATCGGGGTTGCCCGGTTCTGCCGCCCGCTCGACCCGCGCGGCGGCATCGGCCAGCGCAATGGCACCGATCTGCCCGGCGCCGCTCTTGAGCGAATGCGCCGCCCGCCGCGCGGCCTCACGGCACGCGGGATCGGCCGGCTGCGCGGCGCCGGCCGCGATCGTCGCGGCGAACTCGCGAATTTCGGCAAGAAACAGCTCGATGACGCCGCGCACCGGTTCGTCGCCGAGTTGCGCCATCATCTCGTCGATCACGGCGCCGTCGAGCAGCGGGCCATCACTCACGGCTGTGCTTTCCGGCGCGAGCCGCGGCAACGAAGCGACGCGTTGCGGTGCGGCACGCTATGAGGCGTCATTCATCACTCCCTAACCCCGGCCCGGCGAGCATTATACGACGCAGGCGGATCGCCCTGCACCGGACAGCGCGGCCACCGTCTTTATCATTCCCCGGTCTTGCCGGCGGCCTGCTCGGCAAGTTCCCGGTCGCGCTCGACTTCTTCGGCGACCTCCTCGACGGCCGCCGGGTCGAGCTTCTTCGCCTTCTCGACCAGCTCGCGGGCGGCGTGCTCGTCGCCTTCGGCGGCCCTGTCGAGAGCCTCTTCCGCCATGTCGTGGGCACGTTCCCGTTTGCTGTCCATTGCAATCTCCTTCTCCAATCCTGCGCTCAACAGGCCTCGGGTCGGCCGGGTTCCCCGCCCGCCTTCGGATGCCTATAGGCGCGCGCGCGGAAACCGGTTATCAGCGTAAAACCACGGACAGCAGCGGGGCGCGGGGTGGGACCGATCAGCGAAGAGATCGCGGCGTTCGTCGAGAGTGTTGCGGCCAAGGCGCAGCGGCTCGAAACGCCGTGCGGCGATGGGACGATGGTGTGGCGCGTGTGGGGCGAGGGGCGCCCGCTGGTGCTGATGCATGGCGGTTACGGATCTTGGACGCATTGGATCCGCAACGTCTTGCCGCTGTCGCGGCAATTCCGCGTGATTGCTCCGGATTCGCCGGGGCTCGGCGAGTCGGCGACGCCCCCCGAGCCGCATACCGCCGAGGGGCTGGCCCGGATCATCGTCGAGGGGCTCGCGGCGGTGGTGCCGTCGGGCGAGGCGATCCACCTCGCCGGCTTTTCGTTCGGCGGCGTGCTCGGCGCCCACGTCGTCGCGCAGCTCGGGGAGCGGGCGCGCGGTTTTACCGTGGTCGGTTCCAACGGCATGGGCCTGGTGCGCTCGCCGACGCCGCTCGAACGCGTGCCGCCTGGCGCCACCGAGGCCGAGGCAATGGCGATTTACCGCCAGAACCTGCAGTCGCTGATGATCGCCGACCCGGCCAGGATCGACCCGCTCGCGGTCTATCTGCAGTCGCAGAACGCGCCGCGGGCGCGGGTCCGCAGCCGGCGGTTCTCCCGCAGCGGCGCGCTGGCCGAGGCCCTGCCCGCGGTGACCGCCCGGCTCGGCGGCATCTGGGGCGGGCGCGACGCCACCGCGTTTCCGCATGTCGACGAGCGGGAGCGCGTGCTGCGCCAGTTCCAGCCGGATCTCCGGTTCGAAGTGATCCCCGGCGCCGGGCACTGGGTGCAGTACGAGGCCGCCGAGCAATTCAACCCGCTGATGGCCGAATTCGCCGCGGCGTGAGCCGGGCGTCGCCGAATCGGGCACGCCGGGAAGCGAGTCCCGCGCCGATCCCGCACGTCGACGCGGGTCGTGGCTACTCGGCAGCCTGGTCGTAAATGATGGCCGGCGGCGGGTGATGCCCGGCCGGGACCAGGGCGTGATCGGCGGGGATTTCGGATCCGGCGGGCGCCGTGCGGCGGCGCCGCCGGCTCAGCCCGCCGATCCACTCGCTGAAGCGTTCCATGTAGAGGTAGGTCACCGGGATCGTGAACAGGGTCAGCGCTTGCGACACGATGAGCCCGCCGACCACCGCGACGCCGAGCGGCTGCCGCAGCTCGGCGCCGGCGCCGAACCCGATGGCGATCGGCAGGGTGCCCAGGATCGCCGACATCGTCGTCATCATGATCGGACGGAAGCGCAGCACCGCCGCCTCGTAGATCGCCTCCTCGGCCGATTTGTGCCGGTTGCGGCGCCGCTCCAGCGCGAAGTCTATCATCATGATCGCGTTCTTCTTGACGATGCCGATCAGCATGATCAGGCCGATGATCGCGATGATCGACAGATCGAAGCCGAACAGCATCAGGCACAGCAACGCCCCGACGCTGGCCGAAGGCAGGCTCATCAGGATCGTGATCGGGTGGATGAAGCTCTCGTAGAGAATCCCGAGCACGACATAGACGGCGAAGATCGCCGCCAGGATCAGCATCGGCTGTGTCGATAGCGAGCTCTCGAAAGCCTGCGCGAGACCCTGGAACGAGGTCTCGACCGTCTTCGGCAGGCCGATCTGCTGCGCCGCCTGATCGATCGCCTTGACGGCGTCGCCCAGCGAGGTGCCGGGCGCGAGATTGAACGACAGCGTCACCGCCGGAAACTGGCCCTGGTGGTTGACCGCCACGGTCGTCGTCGCCGGCACCATGTCGGCGAACTGGCTCATCGGGATCAGCTGGCCGCCGGAGCCGTGGACGTATAGCCGCGTCAGGGCCGAGCTGTCCTGCTGGTATTGCGGCGCCACCTCCATCACGACGTGGTAGGTGTTCAGCGGGGCGTAGATCTGGGTCACATAGCGCTGGCCGAAGGCGTCATAGAGCGTGCTTTCGATCAGGCTGGGATTGACCCCGAGCCGCGAGGCCACATCGCGATTGATGCGGATCATCATCTGCGGGCTGGTCTGCTCGAGGTCGCTGGCGACATCCTCGAGGCCCGGCAGCGTTTTCATTTTCGCTTCCATTTTCGGCGCCCAGGCGTCGAGCTCCTGCATGTCGATGTCCTGCAGGGTATACTGGTACTGGGTGCGGCTCAGCCGTCCGCCGATCTGGATGCTCTGCACCGGCTGCAGGTAGGTCGTGATCCCGGGCACCTCGGCGAGCTTCGGGCGCAGCCGGTCGATGATCTGCTGCGCCGTGGCCGAGCGCTGGTTCCACGGCTTCAGGCTGATGAACATGCGGCCGGTGTTGAGGCCCGAGCTGGCGCCGCCGCCGATCGCGGCACCCGCGGTCGCGACATCGGGGTCCTTCAGGATGACCGCGGCCGCGCGCTGTTGCAGATCGGCCATGCCCATGAACGAGACATCGGGCGAAGCCTCGGTGAAGCCGAAGATCATCCCGGTGTCTTCGTTCGGGAAAAAGCCCTTCGGGATCACGATGATCAGCCACGCCGTGACCGCGATCAGCGCGACGTTGACCAGCATTGCCCACAGGCGGAAACGCAGAACCAGCTTCAGCAGCCGCTCGTAGCCGCCGAGCAGGCGCTCGAAGCCGCGCTCGCTCCATTGATAGAGACGCCCGTGCTTGACCGATTTCGGGTCTTTGAGCACCAGCGCCGCGAGGGTCGGCGACAAGGTCAGCGCGATGATCGCGGACAGCACGATCGCGACCGCGACTGTCACCGCAAACTCGCGGAACAGGCGGCCGATGACCCCGCTCATGAACAACAGCGGGATGAAGACCGCGATCAGCGAGATCGTGATCGAGATGATCGTGAACCCGATCTCCCCGGCGCCCTTCAGCGCCGCGCTCAGCGCATCCTCGCCCTCCTCGAGATAGCGGAAGATGTTTTCAAGCATGACGACGGCGTCGTCGACGACGAGCCCGACTGCCAGCGTCAATGCCATCAAGGACAGATTGTCGAGGCTGTAGCCGCACAGGTAGAGAAACGTGAACGTCCCGACCAGCGACAGCGGCACCGTGATGCTGGGGATCACCGTTGCCCAGAAGCTGCGCAAAAAGGCGAAAATCACCAGAACGACCAGAGTGACCGTAAAGGCCAGGGTCAGCTTGACATCGGCGAAGCTGGCGCTGATCGAGATCGAGCGGTCGCTGACGATGGTGAGCTTGACCGATGGCGGAATTCCGGCCTGCAGTCGCGGCAGCATGGCCTTGATGCGCTGTACCAGCTGCAGCGTGTTCGAACCGGGCTGGCGCCAGATGCCCACCATCTCGCCGATGTGATTGTTGACCCAATCCAGCTGCAACGGCTGGTCGGAGCCGTCGACGACGCGGCCAATATCGCTGACCCGGACGGGCGCACCGTTGCGGTAGGCGATGATGACCCGGCTCAGGCCGTCAACCTGCAGCAGCTGGCTGTTGGCCCCGATTTGGTAAGCCTGCTGCGGCCCTTGCAGCGTTCCGACCGGCAGCTCGACGGTGTTGTTGCCGACCGCGGTCGCGACATCGTCGAGCCCGATGCCGCGCGCCGCCAATGCCGCCGGGTTCACCTGGATGGTCGGGGCATATTTCTGCTCGCCGAAGATCACGACCTGGCCGACATCGGGCAGCATCGACACCCGCTGGGCGACATTGAGATCGGCATACTGGTCGAGTGCGTGCAGGGTCATGACATCGGAGGTCAGCCCCAGGATCAGGACCGGCTGATCGGCCGGGTTGACCTTGCGGTAAGTCGGCGGGTTCGGCAGTTGCTTCGGCAGCAACCCGCTGGCCGCATTGATCGCGGCCTGCACATCCGACGCCGCTCCGTCGATGTTGCGCGACAGATCGAATTGCAGGGTGATGCTGGTGGTTCCCTGCACATTGGTGGAAGTGATCTGGTTGACCCCGGGCAGATCGGCAAACTGCCGCTCGAGCGGCTGCGCGACCGAGGACGCCATGATTTCGGGGCTGGCACCGGGCAGCGTCGCGGTGACCTGCAAGGTCGGAAAATCGACGCTCGGCAATGCCGCGACCGGCAGCAGGTTGTAGCCGAGAATGCCGCCGACGAGCAGCGCCGCCATCAGCAGCGCGGTCGCGATCGGGCGCCGGATGAACGGCTCCGACAGGTTCATCGCGGGTTGATCCCGCCGGCACCCGCGGCGGCGGTGTTGATTCCGGTGCTGCCGACCCCTTCCGGCCCGATTTCAGGCTCTTGGGCGTTCATCTGCCCGGGTGCGCCCTGCTGCACGGCGACCTTGAACCCGGGGGCCAGGTCGGCCTGGCCTGAGACGACGACCTTGTCGCCGGCCTTCAGCCCTTTGCCGATCAGGGCGGCATCGGCCTCGACCTGGGTCACTGTCACGGGGCGCGGTTCAACGGTCGCATCCGGTTTGATGGCATACACAAAGCTGCCGCTCGGTCCCATCTGCACCGCTGCCGCCGGCACCGTCACCCCGTTCTCGACCACTTCAAGAACGAGATGGGCGTTGACGAACTCGCCCGGCCACAGCGTCGCGTCCTGGTTGGGAAAGACCGCCTTCAGGGTGATCGTGCCGGTGCTCTGGTCGACCTGGTTGCTGATGACGCTCAGATTTCCGCTCGCAACCTGCTTGTTGTCATCGCCGTTGAACGCCAGCACCGGCAGCGGATGCCGGGCCATCTGTTCGCGGATGTCCGTCAGATTGCGCTCGGGCACCGTGAAAATCAGGCCGATCGGCTTGATCTGGGTCACGACGACGAGGCTGGTTCCGGCGCCGGCCTGCACCAGATTGCCGATATCGACCAGCCGCAGCCCGGTGACGCCGTCGATCGGCGAACGGATCGAGGCGTATTCCAGGTTCAGCTTCGCGGTATCGACCTGCGCCTGATCCGTCTTGACCTGCGCCTCAAGCTGGGCCACGAGCGCGCGCTGGGTGTCGTATTGCTGGCGGGTCACCGCCAGCTGCTGCGGCAGCAATGCGGCGTAACGCGCCAGATCGAGCCGCGCATTGGCCAGGTTTGCCGCATCCTTGGCTTCCGTCGCGACCGTCTGTGCGAGCTGGGCCTGGTAGGGCCGCGGGTCGAGCTGGATCAGCAGATCGCCGGCGTGCACGAACTGGCCCTCATTGAACGCGACCCCAACGATGTTGCCGTCGACCCGGCTTTTGACGGCAACCGAGTTGAATGCCGCAACGCTGCCGATGCCCCGAACGACGATCGGGACATTGCTGGCCTCGGCCGCAGCGGCGAACACCGGTACCGGTTTTTGCTGGTTCGGTTCGTGCTGATTGGCCCGGGATTTCGCCTGCGTGCCGCCCTGGGCCTGCGTGCCGCCCTGGGCCTGCGTGCCGCCCTGGGCCTGCGTGCCGCCCTGGGCCTGCGTGCCGCCCTGGGCTTGCGTGCCGCCCTGGGCTCCCATGCCCTCGCCCGAGGTGCCGTTTTGTGCAGGACCGGCATCGGCCGCGCTCGGGCTGCCGTCTTGCGCGTGCGCGGAGGTTGCGGTGTCGCCGCCGCGCGGGGTCAGGAACCACAGGCCGAGCGCGACCACGACGACAGCAGCCACCATCAATAGCAGCTTGACTGACCCTCGCACCAATGCACCCTGAGCTTCGCTTGCACGCTTGCTAACGACCGCCGCCCGGCTTCGTTTCAGGCCCGCTTGCGCCGGTGCCGCGCGGGGCCTGGGCGAAGCGTCGCAGCTCCCGTCGCAGCTCCCGGCCCGACGCTGGATGGCCATTCACCCCGGACCGTAAGCAGCCTTTGCAGCGGCTGCCCTCTCATCGAGCGGGTTACGTCTCGCTGGCCGGCACGAAACACAGGATTATTCCGGAAGGCGACCGGCACAACACGCCGCGCTGCGTCGGGTTGCCGATGCCGCGCAGCACCTTGTCGTCGGGCACTCTGATCCACTGCGCGTTGAGAAACGCCTCGTAGCCGTCGCCGGCGAGCCGGTAATCGACCGGACGGCAATCCGCGATCGAGCAGCATGAAGCACCGGTACCGGGCTGCTTCAACGACTCGTACCAGCCATGCAGGGAGGGGTTGGCGCCGTCCGGCGGCTGGGCGCAGGCGGCGCCCGCGCTTGCGGTCAAAATCAAGAAGGCGGCGGCTCGGCGAAACACGCCAACCGTGACGCAATTCCCGTGCCGGGTGACAGCAGGGAACGGGCCGGGGCCGGCCGCAAGAGTGTCAGCGCAGGCTCGACCGCCCCGGGCCGCCCGCCCGATCGCGCAGGAACTTAATCCCGGTAATCGACGATGCGTTTGCCGGACGCATGAATGCCGAACGTGACCAGCGGCCGATCGCCGATCACCCGGAAGCCGTGCAGCCGTCCCGCCGGCACGATGACGGTCACTCCGGGCTCGAGCCCGACCCGGTTGTCGTCGCCTTCGAGCCACACCTCGCCGGTCCCGTCGAGCACGGTCAGGATCTCGGCATAAGGGTGCGAGTGCACCGGCGTGCTGTAACCCGGTGCCGAGGTCTGAATCCCGGTGCGCACCGGCACGCCGGCGCCGGTATCGTCGCCGAGGATCGCGCGGTACTCGGCGCCGTTGCGCAATTCCACGACAGGCCGCTCGGCCTCGCGGATCGCCACCAACCGGTCGGACATGCTCGCCTCCTCCCTGCTCATCCCGCGGCCATCGCCCCTGGGTCATCGCGCCCCTGGGCCATTGCGCCCCTGGGCCATTGCGCCAGGGCGGGCGATGCGATGTAAAGTCGCCGCGTTGTAAGATCGCCCGGCCCGCAGGGCAACCGGTCGCGACGATTCACCGCCGCAGCAGCAGGGAAAGGCCGAACCGCATGAAGAACGACGACCGGCCGCGCCATTACCGCAAGGACACGCTGCTGACGCATCTCGGGCGCAACCCGCAGGCGCAGCAGGGCGTCGTCAACCCGCCCGTCTATCACGCCTCGACGATCCTCTCCGCCGACATGGCCGAATGGGAGGCGAAACGCGCGCCGGAAAAGCTGTTCGACGGCAAGACGCTGCGCTACGGGCTGCACGGCACGCCGACCCAGTTCGCGCTCGAGGAATTGCTGGCGCATATCGAGGGCGGCCACCGCGCGATGCTGATGTCGTCGGGCCTGGCGGCGATCACCGCGCCGCTGCAGGCCTTGCTCGGGGCCGGCGACCATCTGCTGATGGTCGATTCGGTGTACGGGCCGGCGCGCAATTTCTGCAACGGCACCCTCGCGCGCTGCGGCGTCGAGACGACCTATTACGACCCGCTGATCGGGGAGGGAATCGCCGCGCTGATGCGGCCGAACACCAGAGTCGTCTATTGCGAATCGCCGGGCTCGCTGACCTTCGAGGTGCAGGACATCCCGGCGATCGCGGCGGTGGCGCACCGGCACGGCGCCAAGGTATTGCTCGACAATACCTGGGCCTCGCCCTACCTGTTCCGCTCGTTCGAGCACGGCGTCGATGTGTCGATCCACGCCGCGACCAAATACATCGTCGGCCATTCCGACGTGATGCTCGGGGCCGCGATCACTACCGAAGAGATGTTCATGCCGGTGCGCCGCGTGGTCGGCGAGCTTGGGCACAGCGCCGCGCCCGACGATGTCTATTTTGCCTTGCGCGGCATGCGCACCCTCAGCGTGCGGCTGGAGCGGCACCAGAAGAACGCGCTCGAAGTCGCGCGCTGGCTGCAGACCCGGCCGGAAGTCGCGCGCGTGCTGTACCCGGCCCTGCCGGAAGACCCGGGGCACGCGCTGTGGAAGCGCGATTTCCTCGGCGCCAGCGGCCTCTTCGGGGTGGTGCTGAAGCCGGCCCCCAAGGCCGCCGTCTATGCGATGATCGACGCGCTCGACCTGTTCGGCATCGGCGCCAGCTGGGGCGGCTTCGAAAGCCTGATCCAGCCGATGTCTCCCGAGCACATCCGCACCGCCACCAAATGGGCGCCTGAGGGTCCGGGCATCCGCCTGCATATCGGCCTCGAAGACCCGCAGGACCTGATCGCCGACCTCGCCCAGGGCTTCGACAAGATGCGCGCCGCTGCCGGGTGATACCGCGCCGGTTGCTTCGATGGCCCTAGCGATAGCTGGCGAGCCCGGAACCAGGGGATGAGGGATCGATGAATCCGTCGGAACGTATCGACCAGCTGATTGCGGGGCTGGCGGATTGGCGCGGCGAAACCTTCGCCCGCCTCCGCAAGACCGTGCTCGGGGCCGACCCGGGGATCATCGAGGAATGGAAGTGGATGGGGAGCCCGGTGTGGTCGCGCGACGGCATCATCGCGGTCGCCAACGCCCACAAGGGCAAGGTGAAGCTTACCTTCGCCCACGGAGCAAACCTCCCGGACCCCGACAAGCTCTTCAACGCCGGTTTTGAGGGCAATGCGCGGCGAGCGATCGATTTTCTCGAAGGCGACCCGATAAACGAGCGCGCCCTGAAACAACTGGTCCGCGCCGCCATCGCGCACAATCAAAGCAGATCGAAGAAGACGTCGTCCCGACCGCGCGCCAAAACTAAAGAGACGTAAGAAGCGGGCCTCGGCTTTTAAACAGGGTTAATTGTCATTCCGGGGAACCGGCGACAGCCGGTGAGCCCGGAACCCAAGAACACAAACGATCCTTTCTGGGCAAGGACGCTGTTCATGGGTCCCGGGCTGCCGCTGCGCGGCCCCCGGGATGACGTCAAGACGACAGCCCGGGCTGCGAGCGGCCTCAACACTCAGCGGCGTGTGAGCTTAGCGGCCTTTGAACGCCGGGCGGCGCTTTTCCATGAAGGCGGTGCGGCCTTCGGTGTAGTCCTCGCTGGCAAAGCATTCGGCGACGACGCGGCGGCACAATTCCATGTCGCGCCGGCTCTCGTCGGCCAAGGCTTCGCGCACGATCTGCTTGGCGGCGCGCACCGTCAGCGGCGCGTTGGCGGCGATGGTCCCGCAGTAATTGTCGACATAGCTTTCGAGCTCGCCATCCGGCACGACGCGATTGATCAGCCCCATCTGCAACGCCTCGTCGGTGCTGAACTGGCGCGCGGTGTAGAAGATCTCGCGGGCATAGGCCGGCCCGACCAGATCGACCAGCTTCTTGACGCCGTCATACGCATAGCCGAGGCCGAGCTTCGCGGCCGGGATGCCGAAGCGCGAGCCCTCGGCGGCGATGCGCAGGTCGCAGGCGATCGCGGTGGCGAGACCGCCGCCGATGCAATAGCCGCGGATCATCGCGATCGTCGGCTTCAAGGTGTTCTGCAAGGCCTTGCGGCCGGCTTCGGAAATCCGGGCGTATTCGGCCGCGGCCTCCTCGCTGTTGCGCTTCTCCTTGAACTCGGAAATGTCGGCGCCGGACACGAAGGCGCGCCCGCCGGCGCCGGTCACGACGATGACCCGGATCGCCTCGTCGCGCTCGAACTCCTCCATGATCTGCGCCAGCGCCTGCCACATTTCGAGCGACACGGCGTTGAGGCGCGCCGGGTTGTTGAAGGTGATGCGGCCGATCGCGCCGTCCTTTTCCATCAGCATCTTGCTGGTAAGCGGCTGGTCGAGCATGGTCGTGGCTCCTCGTAGCGTTAGCGCATTGTTGCAGATTGCGGGGGCGGCCGCATCCGCGGCCGTTTCACTCCCCCGCCATTGCCAGGCCGGGGTCGGCGGGCGCCGCGACCAGCGGGCGGTCGGGGCGCATCCACCAGGTCGTCACGATGCCGACCAGCAGCAAGCCGATCGACACCGCGAAGGGCAGCGTCCAGTTGCCGGTCAGGTCGAGGATGCGGCCGAACACGACCGGGGAGACGATGCCGGCGACGGCGCCGGAGGCGTTCATCAATGCGCTGGCGCTGCCGGCGTATTCCGGCGCCACATCCATCGTCACGGTCCACATCGGCGCCACCGCCGATTCGAGGAAGAAATAGGCCAGCGTAAAGCCGGCGATGCCGAGGATCATCTCGTGGATCAGCATCGCCGGGATCAGCGCCGCAAGCCCGGCCACCATACAGACCGCGATCAGCAACGAGCGCGCGATCTGGCGGCTGCCGGTGCGGCGCAGGATCGCGTCGCTGACGACGCCGCCGACGGTGTCGCCGACCATGCCGGCGAGAAACGTGCCCGACGTGAAAAAGGCCGAGCTTTTGAGGTCGAGCCCGTAATTGTGCAGGAACAGCGACGGCATCCAGGTCACGAACAGCCAGCCGGTCCAGCCCATGCAGAAATAGACGATCATCGTCGGCAGCATGCGCGGCACCAGCCGGCGCCACGGCACCCGTCCCGCCGCGACCCGGGTGCTCTGGTCGGTGACCGGCAGGCTCGCCAGCTCGGCCGCTGTCATCGCCGGGTGCCGGCGCGGGTCGTCGCGGAACCACCACAGCCACAAGATCGCCCACAATGCCGAAAGGGTCCCGAGCACGACGAACGACCAGCGCCACGACAGAACCGTGATCAGAAAGGCGACCACCGGCGCCGTCACCGCCGCGCCGAGGCGCGAGGCGGAATGGGTGATGCCCTGCGCGACGCCGCGCAGATCGCGCGACATCCAGTTGATCATCGCCCGGGTGGCGGCCGGCAACGTGGCGCCCTCGCCCATGCCGAGCACGAGCCGCACCGCGAACAGCGAAAACAGGCCGCCGACCGCGCCGGTCAGCATCGTCGTGACCGCCCACACCAGGGCGCAGACGGCGAGGGTCAGCCGCGCCCCGAAGCGGTCGGCGATCCAGCCGCCGACGATCTGGAACGAGGCATAGGAATAGTTGAACGCCGAGAAGGCGATTCCAAGCTCGGTGTTGCTGAGCCCGAGATCCTTCTGGATCGATCCCGCCGCCGCCGCCAGGTTGACGCGGTCGACGTAGAGGATGAAGTACATGATGCACAGGACGAGGATGAAATTCCGCGTCCCGCGCCCGCCTAGGTAGAACATCGCACCTCAATACATCGCCGTTCCCGCGACGGCCGGAAGCACCGGCCAAGCGAGAGATGCTGCGAACCGGTCCACGGTTCGGGCCGATTGCAAACACCCTCTCCCCCCGCCGGCAGGGGGGAGAGGGCCGGGGTGGGGGGGGCCGCGCGGCAATGTTCGGTGAGGCCCACCTCACCCCCCCGTCGCTGCGCGACGGGCCCCTCCCTCTCCCCCCATTGGGCGGAGAGGGGCTTCCTCTCGCGGCCTACAAAGCAATGCAATTCTGAGAAGACCCGAAACGTCGTGGGCGGTTGCGCAGCAAACGGGAAGGCCAGAGCTGAACGGCAGGTGCCGATCACCGGCCCTGGGTCCCCGCTTTCGCGGGGACGACGCCGGTAAAGCCCGGGCTACACCACCACGGCGCGGGTGCGCAGATCGGCGATCGCGGTGTCGGTGTAGCCGAGTTCGCGCAACACCTCGTCGCTGTGCTCGCCGAGATCGGGGGTGGCGATGCGCATGCGCGCCGGTTCCGGCGTCTTGGTCATGTTGATCGCCTGGCCGACCACCTTGAGTTCGCCGAGCCGGTGGTGGTCCATCGGCCGCGCCATTTCGAGGTGCTGCACCTGCGGGTCGGCGAAGGTCTGGTCGATCGTGTAGAGCGGCCCGCACGGCACGCCGATTTCGTTCAGCAATTCGACCCAGTAGGCGCTCGGCCGCTTCCGGGTGATCTCGGCGATGATCTCGTTCAGCGCCTTGCGGTTTTTCGAGCGCGCCGGGCCGGTCTTGTAGTCGGGGTCGTCGAGCAGGTGCAGCGCATCGGCCGCCTCGCAGAAGCGGCGAAACATCTGATCGCCCGAGGCGGCGATGTTGATCTGCCCGTCGGCGGTCGGGAACAGCCCGGTCGGGATGCCGGTCGGATGGTCGTTGCCGGCCTGCTTGGCGACCTCGCCGGCCTGCAGCCAGCGCGAGGCCTGGAAATCGAGCATGAAGATCTGCGCTTCGAGCAAGGAGGTGTGGACCCACTGGCCTTCGCCCGACTGCTCGCGTTCGATGAGCGCCATCAGGATTGCCTGCGCCAGCAAGAGGCCGGCGCAGAGGTCGTCGATCGGGATGCCGACCCGCACCGGGCCCTGGCCCGGGAAGCCGGTGATCGACATCAGCCCGCCCATGCCCTGTGCGATCTGGTCGACCCCCGGGCGCTTGGCATAAGGCCCGGTCTGGCCGAAGCCCGAGATGCTGCCGTAGACGATGCGGGGGTTGACCTTCTTGACCGAGTCGTAATCGACGCCGAGCCGGTGCTTCACGGTCGAGCGGAAATTCTCGACGATGACATCGGCCTGCTCGGCCAGTTTCATGAAGAGCGCGTGTCCCTCGGGCGCTTTCAGGTTCAGCGCCAGGCTGCGCTTGTTGCGATGCAGGTTCTGGAAATCGAAACCTTCGCGCTTCGAGCCGGTGACATCGCGTCCGTCATCGCCGGGCGGCTCGATCTTGATGACCCGGGCGCCCCAATCGGCGAGCTGGCGCACCGCCGTCGGCCCGGCCCGCGCATGCGTCAGATCGAGCACGGTAAAACGCGACAACGGCAAGGTTCCAATGCTCACGACGCAAACTCCTCCCTGGACGAAGCCGGCCAATTCCGCCCCGCACCATCCTCTCTCCCCGCCGCCCCCGTCAAGCCGCGGACCGGCGCTTGTGCAAAGACGAGCAATGGTCTGGCGAGAGGGTGGGGCACGGCGATTTACTTCGGGGCCGCCGCCGCAGGGTGAAACAGCTGCTCGCCTTGCAGCCGGTAGGCGCCGATTGCGCGCGGGCCCTCTTCCAAGACCAGCCAATCGGCGAAGCGGCGGGCGTCGTCGAGCTTGTCTTTCCCGTGCTTTTCCGGGTTGAGCTCGATGACTTTCGTAGCGGTTGATGAGTTTCGGGTCGCCCTCGACCGAGATGACCAGCGGCCCTTTGTTGGCGAAACTTAGCCAGGTGCCGCGGTCGGGACCGACGATTGATTTTTCCCGCCGGCTTCTTCACTCCGTGATGGCCTTGATCGCTTCGCGCACAGCGATCAGAGTAGGTTCGCTTTCAAGAAGCGGGCTCGAGGGGTTAGCGCGCGCGGCATAAACGACGGACACAGGGATCGGCAAACGGCGGCGCGGCGGCTCATTTCCGCGCCGCGGGCCAAGATGAACCGCTGCGCTACATTTTCATCCGCTTCGCCCCTTCACGGGTCGCGCAGCGCGCGGTGGCGGCGGCGTTCGGCGTGGTCCGAGAATTCGCCGATCTGGTGCACGAGCAGCAGCAGGTAGAGCAGCATGACCAGCGCCAGCCGCACGACGCCGGCGGTGGTCGCCCACGCATGATGCAGTTCGCGGATGCGGCCGATGATCTCCAGCATCAGGCCGGTGCCGAGCGCGGCATGATAGGGCCGCCCCAGCCTCGCTCTCAGCCGGTCGTCCAGCCGGTGCGCGACATCGATTATCTTGCCGATCATCGACCTCCCCATCGTCCAGGCCCAAGCGGTTCAGCGAAGCCGCCCGCCGGCCGGATTGCAACAGTCACGGGTCGGTTCGGGCGGGAGCGTGCGTATGCGGCGGGGCAGAGAGGCCGAAGCGGCCGGCTCCGCCTCGAATTCGCCGGGGAATTGCGGCGTCTCGGAAGAGGCCGCGCGACGGTAGCGGCCGACGCCAAGGCAAAATGCGCCGCTGCAGGGGTTAGGCCATCCCCCGCGGAAGCAGCGGGAGGATGGAGGGGCGATGCGGGAGGGGTTTGGGGCGCCCGGGAAGTGGTGTAGAAGCGACGATGACGGCGCCGCGTCGGGCGCCGGGCGGCCCCGAGGATCCCCGCGATGTCCAACCCCGAACTGTGCCGGTTGTCCGCAGCGGCGTTGGTGCGGCGCCTCGAAGGCGGCGAGGCGACGGCGGAAGCCGTCTTGCGCAGCTGCCTCGAGCGCATCGGCGAGCGCGAGCCGGTGGTGCGCGCCTGGGCCCATCTCGCGGGCGAGGCGGCGCTGGCCGCCGCTAGCGCCGTTCGCCCCGACAGCCTGCTGAAAGGCGTGCCGTTCGGGGTCAAGGACATTTTCGATACCGCCGACATGCCGACCGGCTACGGTTCGCCGATCTACACCGGTTGCCGGCCGAGCTTCGATGCCAGCGCGGTGGCGCTGCCGCGCGCCGCCGGTGGAATTCTGCTCGGCAAGACGGTGACCACCGAGTTCGCCAATCGCCATCCCGGCCCGACGACGAACCCGCACAATCCCGCTTTCTCGCCGGGCGGTTCGTCGAGCGGCTCGGCCGCGGCGGTTGCCGATTTCATGGTGCCGCTGGCGATCGGCACGCAGACCGGCGGCTCGGTGATCCGGCCGGCGGCCTATTGCGGCGTGGTCGGGTTCAAGCCCAGCTTCGGGCTGTTCCCGCCGGCCGGCATGCACCCCAATACCGAGACCCTCGACACCGTCGGGATCATGGCCCGCACGGTCGAGGATATCGCGCTGTTCCGCGCCGCGCTGATGGCGATTGCCCATGAGGCGCCGGCGATGCCGCAGCGCCCGCCTCGGCTAGGCCTGTGCCGCACGCCGCATTGGGACCAGGCGCAGCCGGAGGGGCGGGCGGTGCTCGAAAACGCGGCAGCCCGGCTCGCGTCGGCCGGCGCCGAAATCGTCGAGGCCGAATTGCCGCTGGAATGCGCCGAGGTCTCCGAGGTGCAGCGCACGCACAGCGCGTTCGAGGCGCCGCGCAATCACGCGCCCGAGCGCTACCGCCACGAGCCGCTGATCAGCCCGCGGCTGCGCGAGGAGCGCATCGCCGCCGGGCTCGGCCTCGGGCTCGGCCAGTTCCATGCCGCCTGGCGCGAGGCCGAGAAGATGCGGGCGGCGGCGCAGCATTGGGCCCGCGGCTTCGATGCGCTGCTGACTCTGCCGGCTCCGGGCCAGGCGCCGCGCGGCCTCGCCGATACCGGTTCGGCGATTTTCAACTCGTTGTGGACGGTGCTGTACATGCCCTGTCTGACCCTGCCGGCGGGGGAGGGGCCGGACGGGCTGCCGGTCGGCATCCAGCTGGTCGGCGCCCGCCACGATGATCGGCAGCTGCTGGAAACCGGGCTGTGGGTCGAACGCCATCTCGAAGCGCGGCCGATCGGAGGCCGGTCATGAGCGCGGCCAATGACCTGTCCGCGGCTGAGGCGGTATCGCGCCTCGCCGGCGGCACGCTGACGGCCGAGCAGCTGGTGCGCGATTGCCTGGAGCAGGCGCAGCGGCGCGCCGACGTCAAGGCCTGGGCCTGGCTCGACCCGGAGCAGGCTTTGGCGCAGGCGCGCGCCGCCGACCGAGCCGGCCGGCCCGGCCCGCTCTCCGGGCTGCCGGTCGGCGTCAAGGACGTCATCGACACGGCCGACATGCCGACCGAGTACGGTTCCCCGATCTATCGCGGCAACCGGCCCTTCGCCGACGCCGCCTGCGTCGCGCTGCTGCGCATGGCCGGCGGCACGATCCTGGGCAAGACGGTCACGACCGAATTCGCCAACCGCTTTCCCGGCGCGACCGTACACCCGCACAACCCGGCGCACACCCCCGGCGGCTCGTCGAGCGGCTCCGCCGCTGCGGTTGCCGACCGACAGGTGCCGGCGGCGCTCGGCACCCAGACCGGCGGCTCGACGATCCGCCCGTCGGCCTATTGCGGGGTGATCGGCTACAAGCCGAGCTTCGGCGAGATCAGCCGGGTCGGCGTCAAATTGCAATGCCCCAACCTCGATACCGTCGGGATCATCTGCCGCGACCTCGACGGCATCGCGCTGCTGCGCGGCGCCGTCTTGGCGGTCGGACCGCGGCGGATCGATCGGGCATCGGCGACGCCGCGCATCGGCTTCTGCCGCACCCCGGCCTGGGACAACGCCGATGGCGCGACGCAAGGCTTGCTGGAGCGTACCGCGGCGGCGCTGTCCGCCGCCGGCGCCCCGGTGCGCGAGGTCTCCTTCGCCCGCGCCTTCGAGAGCATCCACGAGCACCATCGCCGCATCTTCGCCTATGAGGCGGCCCGCAATTACGCCTACGAATATGATTTTCACCGCGACCAGGTCAGCGCGGTATTGCGCGAGACGCTGCTCGAGCCGGGGCGCGCCCTGCCGCTCGCGGCCTATGTCGAGGCCGTCGAGACTGCCGAGGCATTCCGCAGCCATCTCGACGATCTGTTCCGCGAGGTCGATGTGCTGCTGACCCCGAGCGCCCCGGGCGAGGCGCCCGAAGGGCTCAATTCGACCGGCGACCCGCGTTTCAACGCGGTCTGGACGCTCGGCTGGGTTCCCTGCCTCACGCTGCCGGCCGGCACCGGGCGCAAGGGATTGCCGCTTGGGGTCCAGCTCGTGGGGCAGCGCTTCCGCGACGATGTCCTGTTCGACACTGCGGCCTGGGTCGAGGCGCGGCTGGCGCGCTGATTCTAAGCCTTTGAGCTTCTCCCGTTTTGGAATGTGTCTAGTAAAGGGAATTCGGCCGGGTCCGATTAATTCTATGTAGCCGCATTATGTCGACGCCCGTAGGTCCTGAACAAGATCGCTTTCGTTGCCTTCATCCCGGTTCCAGCTCGCTCTATAGTTAATGCTTCGTTAGGATCCAAGAGCACGATTAGCTCCTCGCAAATCTCAGTTACCCGACGCGGCGTATCCATGAACACGTCGCTATATTCGACTCTACTCCAAACGAATATTCTTGCTTTTTGTTGAACGACTTCGTTTACCTCAGCATACGGAATGAGGATTGGGCCAGTAGAGAACTCTACCCGTGGTCCGATCTGGGCGATGTATGGATGATCAGGATCATGCTTCAGGAATATTGGATCGGGCTGATTTACCATATCTCGAACCACACTGTACTCTGCCCACCCCTCGGCATTCAGACCGGGGGTGTTGCCGAAATTATGCCATCGAATATTGATAGAGACCTGCGAAATGGTGGATGCATTTTGATCAGAGAGGTGAAACCGGTCTTCGGTATGGTTCTTAAAAATCAGCGCGCGCATCGTTTGGACGGACTGTTCAGCCTGAGATCTTATAATTTTTGTTTGCTCAGACATCAAATCCCTTTGTCTCATTGAGACCTGCGCTTGAAGAAATCCCACTCCCACTAAACCCCCAGTAAGAACCACGAGCCACCAATCGGATACGCCCTTATTCTCGGTTCCTTCGGCTACGGTTTCGTTGCCTAGTTGTCTTGGTGAGGATGGCCGATGAGCGAGGTCGGCATGCAAGGTGTAAACCATCCCTCCCAACAAACCGAGGACGATCAGCGTTGGGTACCAACGTTCCCTCATCGAATGGTTCTCCATTTTTTTCGGGTAGGCCTGCGTGGATGCGCAAACAAGATCCATTACGGGCTGAAGGGTACCTTATTCCGTGTCAGGAGGCGGGGATTTAAAGAACTGCCGATCCGGCACCCGAGTTGCCACTCGATCTGTTTGAAACGAGGTTGCCATTTATCTGTTTGGAACGGCGACGGTGTGCGGCGATATTGTCGCGGGGATGCCGGGTCTGGCATGCTCGTCACCGTGCCGGGCGGCATCGAGGAGCGGGAATGGAGATCGGGCCGGAAGACGGCGGTGGGCGGAAACGGGGAAAGCTGCGTTCGCGGCTGCGGCCGACCCCGGCGTTCGACCGTCTCGCGGTCCCGCTGCAGCAATTCTTCCCGACCGCGCCGGTCGCCTGCCCTTATGTCCCCGGGCGGGCCGAGCGCAAGCTGGTGGTCGAGCTCACCGGCCGCGAGGCCACGGGCCTCTACGACGACCTGTCACGTGCCGGGTTCCGGCGCAGCCACCGCTTTGCCTACCGCCCGGCCTGCCAGGCCTGCGCCGATTGCGTTCCGGTGCGCATCGCGGTCGCGCAATTCGAGCATACCCGCTCGACCCGGCGGCTGCGCAACCGCAACGCCGATCTGCGCGGGCGGCTGGTGGCGGCCCACGGCACCATCGAGCAATACCGCCTCTTCATGGCATATCAGCGCTCACGCCACAGCGACAGCGACATGGCGGCGATGAGCTATGGCGATTATCGCGGCATGATCGAGGACACGCCGGTGCGCACCGCCGTCGCGGAGTTCCGCGACCCTGCCGGCCGGCTGGTGGCGGCGGCGCTGGTGGACCGCCTCGATGACGGGTTGTCGGCAGTCTACAGCTTCTATGACCCGGGACTCGACCAGCGCAGCCTCGGCACCTGGAGCATCCTGTGGCTGGTCGAGGCGTGCCGCCGCGCCGATCTGCCCTATGTCTATCTCGGCTACTGGATCGCCGACAGCCCGAAGATGGCCTATAAGGGCCGTTTTCCGGCGCTCGAACGGCTGATCCCCGGCGGCTGGACCGAACTGGCCCGAACCGATGCCGCCGACACTTAGCCGCTGCGCCTTGAGTCTCCGGCGATGACCATCGGCGTCCTGCAATCGAGCCTGTTCGCCGACATGTTCGGCGCCGCCGACATGCGGCGGGCGTTCGGGGAGCACGCTTTCCTGATGCGCTGCGTCGAGGTCGAGGCGGCATTGGCCCGGGCCCAGGCCCGGGTCGGGCTCGTGCCGGCCGAAGCGGCGGCCAGGATCACCGCAGCCGCGGAGGCCGTGACCGGCGGCCATCGCACGCTCGACCTCGCCCGGCTCAAGCGCGAGACCGAGACCGTCGGCTATCCGATCCTGCCTATGGTGCGCCAGCTCGCCGAGCAGGCCGGCGAGGCCGGACGCTGGGTCCATTGGGGTGCCACGACCCAGGACATCATGGACACCGCGACGGTGCTGCAAATCCGCGCCGGGCTGGCGCTGATCGAGGCGGAGCTTAGCACGGCCCGCGGCCATCTCGCGGCTCTGGCGCGTCGCCATCGCGACACGCCGATGGCCGGGCGCACCCATCTGCAGCATGCCCTGCCGATCACCTTCGGCTACAAGGCCGCGGTGTGGCTGGCCGGTCTCGATCGTCACGCCGAGCGTCTCGACCAGCTGAGGCCGCGGGTGCTGAATGTGGAGTTCGGCGGCGCCGCCGGAACGCTGGCCTCGCTCGGAGAGGGAGAGGCGGGGCTGGCGACCGTCGGCGAGCTGGCGCGCGAGCTGGACCTCGGCGAGCCCGCGATCACCTGGCATGCGGCGCGCGACAGCATCGTCGAAACCGTCCAGTTCCTGGCATTGCTGGGCGGCAGCCTCGGCAAGATCGCGTTCGACGTGATGCTGATGTCGGCGACCGAATTCGCCGAGGCGGCCGAGCCGTTCGTCCAGGGACGCGGCTCGAGCTCGACGATGCCGCAGAAGCGCAACCCGATATCCTGCGAGCTGATCCTCGCCTGCGCCAAGGCGCTGCGCCAGCATGCCGGGCTCGCCCTCGATTCGCTGATCGGCGATTTCGAGCGCGCGACCGGCCCGTGGCATGTCGAATGGATCGCGGTCCCGGAAAGCTTCGGCTACGCCGCCGGCGCGATGCACCAGGCCGCGTTCATGCTCGGCGGATTGATCGTCGATCCCGGGCGCATGGAGAAGAACCTTGGGATGACGCACGGGCTGATCGTCGCGGAGGCGGTGATGATGGGCCTCGCTCCCCATACCGGCCGCAACGAGGCCCATGACCTCGTTTACGACGCCTGCCGCAAGGCGATCGAAAGCGACCGGCCGCTGTTCGAGGTTCTGTGCGCGACGCCGGAAGTGGCGGACCCGCTCGGGGCCGACAAATTGCGCGCCCTGACCGATCCGGCCAATTATCTCGGCGCCGCTCCGGCGATGGTCGATCGCGTGCTCGTCGGCCGAAATGGAGGCTAGCCGGTCCGGGAATCGCCAATAGCCGTTATGCCCGCCGGGCCGGCGGCGGTATTCTCGGGCAGATCCCGCACGGAGCCGGCCGATGCCGCACCTGCCGATCCCGCATCCGGCGCCGGCGCACCTCGCCGCCCTGCTGGCCGCGCTGCTGATGACCTATCTGGGCTGCCACCCGATCCTCAGCTTCGCCAGGCGCGGCTGGAAGATCAAGCGCGACGACATTCTCAGCAGCTTCAGCACGGAAGCCAAGCGGGCGTACCTGCTGCGCTTTTTGCGGCAGCAATCGGCCCATCCCGACGGCGATTTCCAGCGCATGTACGTGTACCGCTACGGGCGCTACCGGCTGTGGACGCCGACGCTGCTGCTGATCCTCGTGCTGTTGCCGCTGACATTTCTGCTCGCCGAGACGGCAATGGTCCGTCTCGTGCTGGTGCATGACGGGCTGTGGCGGCTGGTCGCGCAGCGGGCCGCGCGCGCCGGCTTCGTCACGCTGCCGCGCGAGGCGGCCGCGGCGGCGGCCGGCGCCTATCTCTGGGTCGTCTATGCGCTGATCATGGGCGCGGCGCAATACAACCTGCCGCCGGGAAACATCCTGAGCGCGGCGCTGCGCATGGTGGTGGCGGTGCCGCTCGGCTACGCGGTCGGGATCGTCGCGCCGGCCGGGCCGGCCCCGTTCGTCGCGTTCGCGATCGGTGCCTTTCCGATCGAGACCGTGCAATTGCTGTTGCAGCGCCTGGCCAATCAGCGCCTCGGCCTCGAAATCGGCGGCTCCGAGCAGGACGACGCCCGGGTGGCATTGCTCGATGGCGTCGATCGCCCGACCGCCGACCGGCTGCAGACCGCCGCGATTACGACGATCCCGCAATTGGCGCATTGCGACCCGGTGCAGCTGTCGATGCGCACCAATCTCGATTTCGACTACATCCTCGACATCGTCGGCCAGGCGCTCGCCTGGATCTATCTCGGCAAGCATCTCGACGAATTGCGCCCAGTGGGGCTGCGCGGCGCCCTCGAGATGCGCAACCTCGTGTTCGATCTGCGGTCGCAGGACCCGGCTCGGCGCGACGCCGCGCAGCGGGCCTTTGCCGCGGCGGCGGCGGCATCCGGGGTCGCGGCCGACGGCCTCGCCAACGCCTTCGACGAGATCGCGCTCGATCCCTACACCGAATTCCTGTCGAAGACCTGGACGCAATCGACCCGCCCGGCACCGGTGCGGCAGCCCGATCCCGAGCGCGCCATCCGCGAGCGCGCCTATTTTCTATGGGAGGCGGCGGGGCGCCCGGAGAACCTGGCCGAGCATTTCTGGCAGCTGGCGCGCCGCCCGCAACCGCAGCCCCCGCGGCCGCCGGGCCAGCCGCACGAGCCATGATCCCGGCTTGCAGGCCGCGCCGGTGCGTGCAGCACCCATCGCCAGCACTTCGGCATCGTACCGCCGTACAGGGTATGATCATCTGCCGGGCTCGATGCCCGTGGCGGCGCGGCGGCGAGGCGTGAGGCGATAATGGTTGGGTGCGGCATTGCCGTCGCTCGCACCGTCGCGGCGCTGCGCAGCAGCATCGCGGGGTGGCGCAAAACCGGTGGGCGCGTCGGGCTGGTGCCGACCATGGGTGCGCTGCACCGTGGTCATCTCGCACTGGTCCAGGCCGCCCGCGAGCAGGGCTGCACCCGCATCATCGCCTCGGTGTTCGTCAACCCGAAGCAGTTCGGCCCGCGCGAGGATTTCTCGGCCTATCCGCGCAACGAGGCGGCCGATCTCGCGCTGCTGGCGCAGGCCGGGGTCGATGTCGTCTTCGCACCCGGGCTCGACGATATCTACCCGCCTGGCTTTGTCACCACGGTGCATGTCGGCGGACCCAGCGAGGGGCTGTGCGGGGCGCACCGCGCCGGGCATTTCGACGGTGTCGCGACGGTGGTTACCAAGCTGCTGCTGCAGACCCTGCCCGACGCGGCCTTTTTCGGCGAGAAGGACTATCAGCAGCTGACCGTGGTGCGCCGGCTGGTGCGCGATCTCGACATTCCGGTCGAGATCGCTGGGGTGCCGACCGTGCGCGACCGTGACGGCCTGGCATTGTCGTCCCGCAACGTTTACCTGTCGCCAACCGAGCGGCGCATCGCGCCGGGGCTATACCGGGTGTTGTGCGACACCGCCGCCGCACTGCCGCGTCGGCCGGACGCGGTCGCCGCTGCCCTGCGCGAGGGCATCGCCGCCCTGAACGCGGCCGGATTTCGCGCCGAGTATCTGGAGCTGCGCGATGCGGCGACCCTCGGGCCTGTGACCGCTGTCGATCGCCCGGCGCGGCTGCTCGCCGCGGTCCATCTCGGCCGCACCCGCCTGATCGACAACGTGCCTGTCGTCCGGCGACCTCCAACTTGACAGAGAACACGCCGATCGTGGAGTAGGAAAAGTGAAGTGGCGGACTTGCTTTCATTGGCCGGCCCGGCGGCGACAATCATAGCAGCTGGGGCGGCCGTTTTTGTGACATGGAGGCTCGGCAAGAGCCAGCTTAACATCTCCGAGGAGCAGAAAGCGATAGCCTACCAGCAGATGAAGTTGGCTGCTGATAGATTGCAGCTCGATCGGTACGACAGGCGTTTTCGCATCTACAACGAAGCACGACGCTTCATAATCGAAGACATCCTTCGTAACGGCAGGGTCAGTGATCATGCTTTGATGGAGTTCATCGGCGGAACTGGCGACTCTATTTTCCTCCTAGACGCCCAGGTCACTAACTATCTGATGAAAATCCGTAAACGTGCAATTCGTCTCCGATTTCTCGGAAAAGCGATCCCTGGGACGTCGCCCATGGATGACAATAGAGGAAAGTATATCGACGAAGAGGCTAAGCTTTTGAACTGGTTTTCTCAGCAGCAGGACGTACTCCGCGAGAAATTCAAACCGTTTCTTACTTTAGAGAGGCCTTGACAACTGCTCGCTTCCCAACTCAAGAGACACAACTCTCGCACTGCATCCGGCGCTGGATGTCGAGGATCTTAGCTAGGCTCCGGCTTAGCGAGGACCGGCAGGCCGTCTCGAAAACGCAAAATGCCTGTGCAGTCGCTCCTCTGAACCGAAAGCTGAGACACTTCCCGTTTCGAACGGCCCCGCTGGACCGCGAAAACCTGGCATGATATTAGGGACGCGGATTGGCGGGGTTGCGCTCGTGGCGGGCGCGGCAGGCTATGGCACAATACGAAGGGCAGGCCCGGAACGCGACGGCGCAAACCTCGGAGGGGTTGCCGAGTGGTTAAAGGCAGCAGACTGTAAATCTGCCGACGTACGTCTTCGTTGGTTCGAATCCAACCCCCTCCACCACCGCTTTGGACGACGGCTTCGGGCCCGCGGCGGAGCGCCGGGCAACGAGGCCAGGTCACCGGCGAAGGTGAGCGAGGACGGCCAGCAGACGGGCCGAATGCGGGTGTAGCTCAATGGTAGAGCTCCAGCCTTCCAAGCTGGCTACGTGGGTTCGATTCCCATCACCCGCTCCAACGCGCTGACGCGACCGAACTGTTTTCTTTTCTGATGGAAAGCCGCAGCGATGGGTAAGGCGAGGTTTCAGCGGAACAAGCCGCATTGCAACATTGGGACGATTGGGCATGTCGATCACGGCAAGACGACGCTGACGGCGGCGATCACGAAGGTCTTGGCGGAGAGCGGCGGGGCGACGTTCACGGCGTACGACCAGATCGACAAGGCTCCGGAGGAGCGGGCGCGCGGGATC
>Ga0213875_10000306_pt1 | contig 46796 bp, 47 predicted proteins | sample BarmaccomBMRX_R8_FD_160105 | JGI IMG/M metagenome (GOLD analysis project Ga0213875, IMG submission 160105) | Root-associated microbial communities from Barbacenia macrantha in rupestrian grasslands, the National Park of Serra do Cipo, Brazil - RX_R8 | ecosystem: Host-associated > Plants > Roots...
GCCGATGACCAAGCCTGTCCTGCCTCCCGACCTCGCCGCCACCCTGGAGCCGGCCACCCTGCTGGTGCGCGGCGGCAGCCAGCGCAGCGCGTATGACGAGACCTGCGAGGCGCTGTTCATGACCTCGGGCTTTGTCTACGCCAGCGCCGCCGAGGCCGAGGCGGCGTTCAAGCAGGACGGGTCGCGCTACGTCTACTCGCGCTACCGCAACCCGACGGTCGCGATGTTCGAGGAGCGGCTGCGCCTGATCGAGGGCGCCGAGGCCTGCCGCGCCACCGCGAGCGGCATGGCTGCCGTCTTCGCCGCCCTGCTCTGCCGCCTGCGAGCCGGACAGAAAGTGGTCGCCAGCCGCGCCCTGTTCGGCTCGTGCCTCTATATCGTCAACGATTTGCTGCCCCGTTACGGGATCGAGACCGTGCTGGTCGACGGCCGCGACCTCGGCGCCTGGGAACGCGCACTGGCCGGCGGCGCCGCCGCGGCGTTTTGCGAGAGCCCGTCCAACCCGGCCATGGAGATCATTGACCTCGCCGAGGTTGCACGCCTGACCCACCGCGCCGGCGGCATTCTGGTCGTGGACAACGTGTTTGCGACGCCGCTATTGCAGCGCCCGTTGGCGCTCGGCGCCGATGTCGTCGTCTATTCGGCCACCAAGCATATCGACGGCCAGGGCCGGTCGCTGGGCGGCGCGATCCTCGCCTCGGAAAAGTTCATCAAGGACGATCTCGGGCTGTTCTACCGCCACACCGGCCCGTCATTGAGTCCGTTCAACGCGTGGCTGCTGCTGAAGGGGCTGGAAACGCTGGAACTGCGGGTCGAGCGGCAATGCCGCACCGCCCTGGCGATGGCCCGCCATCTTGAAACCCATCCGAAGGTATCGCGTGTGCTGTACCCCGGCCTGCCGAGCCACCCGCAATACGCGCTGGCGCAGCGCCAGATGAAGCAGGGCGGCACCGTCGTGTGCTTCGACATCGCCGCCGACAAGGAAGGCTGCTTTCGCTTCCTCGACGCGCTCGCGCTGGTCGACATATCAAACAATCTCGGGGATTCCAAAAGCCTCGTGACCCATCCGGCGACGACAACCCATTCGCGCCTGAAACCCGAGGAGCGCGCCGCGCTCGCCATTGGCGATAACCTGGTCCGGCTGTCGGCGGGACTCGAAGCCGAGGCCGACCTGCTCGCCGATATCGACCGGGCGCTCGCGGCCGTATGAACGAACGGTGCCCTCGCGCGGCCGCTGCGAGGGGGACCGTAAGAGAACCTGCTCCGACCTAAGTGAAGATTTCCGGCTTTTTACGTAATCAAGATTTCCGGCTTTTGCGTAATCCAGAATCGATCAGCCGCGCATTATTGACCAAATCCCGTTCCAGTTGATAAACTTGGATGCTCTAATCGGCATTCTCGCAGCCGAGAAGCCCTCATTAATCCCAAAATTGGAGTGGGAGGCCGCGATGCGTCGAATTCAGTGCAATGGGAAGAACCTGATCGGCGGCATCATCGCTGCCCTTTCAATGGCTGGGTTTGCGGCCCCCGCGCTCGCGCAGGTGAACGGGCAAGGCGGCAGCAGCCATTCGGGCCCGGGCGTGCCGATGACCTTCACGTCGCTGCCGATCGCCACGGCGGGAACCCCGGTGCCGCGTGTCGTGCCGCGGCCGCGCAGCCCGCTTTCGGCGAGCCAATGGACCGCGATGAAGAAACGGGCGGCGCAGCCGAGCGGCGCGCCTTTCGTCGGCACCAGCCCGGCGGCGGCCGGTCCGCCGACGGTCCAAGCCAGCATCAGCTTTGACGGCGACAACCAGAGCGAATCGGCCTGCGGCGATCTGACCCCGGCCGATCAGGCGCTGGCGATCGGCGACGGCCAGAACCCGGTCTTGCAGGTCGTCAATGCCTGCGTCTCGGTGTGGAGCCCGACCGGCAGCCGGATTTACGGCCCGGTGACCTTGGCCTCCTTCATGAACCTGCCCGCCGGCACCTTCGTGTTCGATCCGCGGGCGCTCTACGACTGGTACAATCATCGCTTCATCGTAGTCTCCGCCGATACCAATTCCGGCAGCAGCAACAATTACGACATCGCGGTCAGCCAAAGCGACAACCCAGCCGGCGGCTGGTGGACGTATCGCATCCCGGTGCAGAGTGTCGCCAATGCTCTCGGCGATTTCCCCCGCCTCGGGCAGGACCACACCGCCACCTACCCGATCTCGTCAGGAACCGCATATCCCGGCGCGATCTATCTCGCTTCGAACGTGTTCCCGAACGGCAGCGGGTTCAAATGGGAGGAATGGCTGTTTCTGCCGAAATCGGCCATGTACAACGGCCAGAGCTTCGGTTTCCAATATCATTACGGCATAACAAACCCCGCCGGGAACTACGCGTTTTCATCGCAGCCGGCCAATGTGTGGAACCCCTACGAGATCCCGCGCGCCGAGTTCTTCCTCGAATCGGCCTCCAATGGCGGCGCGGTCGGCTGCGCCGGCGATTGCGACGACGGCGATTCGCCGACCGGCAGCAGCAATCAACTCGTCGCTTGGGCGGTGTCCAACCCGTTCGCGCAAGGCGGCGCCGGCCCCGAGATCTCGGGCGTCCAGTTCAATACCGTCAACAGCTACGGACCACCCCCCGATGCGAGCCAGCCCGGCGGTGCCAACACGATCGACACCAACGATTCCCGCATCTCCGGCGAGGTTACCTACGGCGCCGGCTATATCTACGGAGCGCTGACCTCGGCCAATTCGTCGAGTGCCAGCGACGTCATCGTCTATAAGGTGAAGCCGACGCTGAACCGGAACGACGACACCAACTGCCCCGCCTCGGGCAGCGCCTACAATACCTGCCCGCAAATCACCGCCGCCGCGATCGAGAATGAGAGCGTGATCGATTACGGTACCAATTTCGCGTTTTTCGGCACGCCGCAGCCGGATGCGGAGGGGAATGTCACGACGGTGTTCGCCTTCTCCGGATCGGGGAATTACCCCGGCCTGGCCTACATCTCGCAGCGGGTAAACTCGGCTTTCGTGGACAGCGGGTATTACCTAGCGAACGGCTCGACCTATTACAGCCAGGGCCGCTGGGGCGATTACACCGCGGTCGCCCCGGCCGGGATCGCCTATGCACCCGGCAATGGCGGGTTTGTCTCGAAGCCTGGCATGGGGTTCTCCGGCATGTACTCGGGCAGCGGCAATTGCCAAGGTTCCGGCAGCTGCTGGTACACCCGGATCGGCTTCAACCAGTTCACCTCGGTGGCGCAGCCATAACCGGCCGCGCCGCACGCCGCCGGCCCTGCCCCCATCCGGCGGCAGGGCCGGCGTCGAGACGGCGATTTCGACGACGGGCTGCTGCGCTGGGAATCATTCCCCCGTCGACTTCATGGCCGCCTCGGCGCGCCGGGCGATCTCGTCGGGCATTACGTCTTCGATATGAGTGGCGATGTGCCAGAGATGCCCGAACGGATCCGCCAGGGCGCCTGAGCGGTCGCCGTAGAACTGGTCCGCGACGGGCCGCACGACCGTCGCGCCGGCTGCAACAGCGGCTCGCGTCACGCGATCGACATCGGGGACGTAGAGGTGCATGTGCACCGGGGAGTCGCCGAACGCACCCGGAGCCCGGGCACCATGCCCCTCATACTCGTCGGCCAGCATCAAAACGGCGCCGCCGATGACGATTTCGGCATGACCGATCTTGCCGTCGGGACGAGCCAGACGCATCCGCTCGGTCGCCCCGAAAGCCTTCGTGTAAAACTCGATCGCCGCGGCTGCCCCGTCAATGATCAGATAGGGGGTGAGCGAGCTGTATCCTTCGGGAATGGGTTTGGCGCCGGCCATCGCTGCTCTCCTGGAGATGCGAAAAACTCATGCTGCCGCCAGCGCAGGGGAGAGTGCAATGCGGCTCCTTTGAGGGTGATCCCGGTTCCCCCCAACCCCCGGCCGCAAACCAGAGATGCAAACGAACCCATTGAATCCCGCCTTTCAATTCTCATATTGCGGCGCAGCATTAACGGGATTATCGGCCGAAAGGGGACGGCTTTGATGCGCAAGAAGCGATCCCGGGGCAATGTCTTCATCGCCAATCTGCCGCCGGAATTCGGCGACGAGCAGTTGGCCGAAGCCTTCGACCCATACGGGCTGGTGTTGAGCGCAATGGTGGCGCGCGACCCCGCCACCGGCAAGCGGCTGCGCCACGGTTTCGTCGATATCGCCAGCGAGCGCGCCGCCAGTCGCGCGATTGCGGCACTTAACGGCAGCGAGCTCGACGGGCATCGGCTATCGGTGAAAGTCAGCGTGCAGCCGGCCAAGAAGGCGGCGAGCGGGACGCCGCGTCCCGCCGCGCGGGCTGCTGTCGCCGTGCCGGTCTCGGAGAGCGGATACCAGCAGTCAGCGTTTGTGGCGGCGCCACGGGCGCAGCGCAGTTTTCAGGTCGAACGCCGCCCATTGCCGCGCCGCATCTGAGGCGCACCCGCGGTGCGGCTTGAATCCGCGCCAGGCGGGGCGGCAGCGGTCTCGCCGTGGCTTACTTTTCCTTATCGCCGGCGATGATATCCCGGAGCTGGTGCAAGACCGGTGTCGCCGGTTTGCCGCGACGGTCGAGATCGGTGGCCCATTCGTCGGCAACCGGAGCCAGTTTCTGCTGCAGCGCGCTGCGCTCTGCGGGGGCGAGGTCGATCACCGTCATACCCCCCTTTTCGAGCACGCCGCGCTCGGCGTCCTCGTTGCTGTCGGCATAGGTGCAGAAATTCTGCTCGGCAACCGGCCCGGCCTTGGTCAAGGCATCCTGCACCGGCGCCGGCAATTGGCCCCAGGCCCGGTTGCTGATCACCCAGACAAGGCCGGTGGTGCCGAAGCTGAACCCGGCGGTCGCGTATTTGGCCATCGTTTGCAGGTCATAGGGCCGCGCGCTGAGATAGGCGAAAAACACGCATCCAACGTGCCGCGGGAGAATGATTGGTAGATATCGGGCGCCGCCATCTGCACCGACACGGCGCCGAGCTTGCTGGCCATCAATTCCATCGAGCCACCGGCGGTGCGCAATTTCAATCCGGAGAAATCGGCGAGGTTGCGCACCGGCTTGCGGGTGAACAGCTTGTAGGGCGACAACACCACCGAGAACAGGATGTGGACGTTGTTGGGTTTGTAATCAGCCTGGTACAGCAGCTTGTCCGGCTGCAATGCCGCAGCGAAAGCACGCGTGCCGGCGCAGGAGGTGTCGAACAGGCCGAAAAACTCGATCTCGCCCGACAGCGGCAGTTTCTCGGAAACATAGGCAACCGAGACGGTGGCGATGCCGATCACGCCGTTCTGCGCCAAGGTCAACAGGTCGGCCGCCTTGCCGATCTGCTGCGCCGGGTAGTACTCGAATTTGAGCCGGCCCTGAGCGAGTTCGGTCGCCTCGTCGATGAAATATTTGGTGGCGTTCACCTCGATGTAGTGGTTGGGCGCGAGAAACGAACCGAGCTTCAAGATCGTCGCGTCCTCGGCCCGCGCGCTTACGGCCGCCGCCTGCAGCACCGCCCACGCAATGATCGCGGCCGCAAACCGCGCGCGTCCCCCGGCTGTAAACCGCGAAATCATTGCGACGCGCTCAGGACTTCATGCAGCTGCTTCAGCGCCTCGCTTCCCGGTTTTCCTCGCTGGTCGAGCTTTTTCGCCCATTCCTGGGCAACGGGCGCCAATTTCTCCATCACCGCCTCCTTCTGCGGCTCATCGAGGCTGACCATCGTGATGCCGTCCTTCACCAGCGCGGCCTGGTCGAGGTCCTCATGGGTATCGGAGTAGGTGCAGAAATTGTCGGAGGTCATCGGCCCGGCTTTGGCCAACGCCTGCTGCACGTCGGGGGGGAGACGGTTCCATGACCGGTCGCTGATCACCCAATGCAGCCCGGAGGTGCCGAAACTGTAGCCGGCGGTCGAGAATCTGGTGACCGTCTGGACGTCGTAGGGCCGCACGCTCTGATAGGCGAAGAAGACGCCGTCCAGCGTGCCGCGCGACAAGGACTGGTACACGTCCGGGGCCGGCATTTCGACCGGCACCGCGCCGAGCGCGTTCGCCATCATCTCCTGGCCGCCGCCGGCGACGCGCAATTTCAGCCCGGCGAAATCACCGAGTTCGTGGATCGGCTTGGTTCGGGTGTGCAGCTTGTAGGGCGACAGCACGATCGAGAACACGTCGCGGACATGGGCCGGCGCCAGTTCCTGGTCGTTAAGGATCTTGCCCCGCTGCACCAGCGCTTCGAGAGCGTGGGTGCCGGCGCAGGAGGTCTGAAACAGCCCGGGCATCTCGATGACCCCGGATAAGGGCAGCTGGTCGGTCGCATAGGCGATCGCCTGGCCGGCGATGTCGATGACCCCGGCCTGCGCCAGCCGCATCAGATCGGCCGCCTTGCCGATCTGCTGCGCCGGGTAATATTCGAACTGCACCCGCCCCTCGGTCAGCTCGGTCATCTTGTCCATGAAGAACTTGGTGGTGTTGACCTCGATGTAGTGGTTGGGAGCGAAATAGGTGCCGATCTTCAGCGTGATCTTGTCTTGCGCGCGGCTCGTCGGAACCAGAACAAACACACCGGCAGCCATCAGGAATGCGCGCAGGATCGGCGTCATCGGCTTGCCCCCTTTCGGCCCCGGCGCGCCGGCCGGAAGGCGGCGGACAATACGCTGCGCGGCACGGCTTGCAAATTTGGAAATCCGCAGCCAGCGTGAGCCCGGGACGAACAGGGTCAAACCCGCCCGACCGGCGGACCTTTGAGGCGGATGGCAATCACCCCGATAGACACCCATAAGGCCGTCAAGGACCTCGCGGCGGCCGGGTTTACGCAGGCTCAGGCCGAAGCCTTGGCCGATCTCCTGCGTGAGGCTCAGGACATCGATTTGTCGCACCTGGTCACCAAGGCCGACTTGGCGATCGCGGTTTCCGACCTCCGCGGTGAACTGATCAGATGGATCGTCGGAATCGGATTTGCCCAGGTCGCGCTGATCTTGGCGGTGTTGAAGCTGTTCTCGGCCGGACCTCCCTAGACGTATCCAAGATGCGCCAGCCCGACAGGCGCAAGCCCCTGCTCGCGCCGAAAAGGGTCGGCGGGGGGGAGGGCCGAAGTGCGGGCTGCGCTTCATTAATCCCGGGTTATCAGGCTTCCACCGCTGCGGTTGGCGCGGCGCCGCTTTCGAAGCCTTGAGCGCTCGCGTTAACCGACGAACCGCTCGCGAACCGGCCTTCAGCGCATTATCGTGCGCCGGCCGGCGGCGCCGAGACGCTTCCGTCGAGCGGGGAGACGCGGATGACGGGGTGGTTCGATGCGGCGGAGGCGCTGATCCGCCGTTGCGAGAATGTTGCGATGGTGGTCGCCTGCATCGCCTTCGTGGCGATGGTGCTGACGACGGCGAGCGATGTACTGCTGCGCTACGCCTTCAACAGCCCGCTGATCTGGGCCTATCCGGTCGTCGTCAATTACCTGATTGTGATCCTCTATTTCGGCGCGGTCTCGGCGGCGCAGCGGCACGGCAATCATATCGGCATCGAGCTTCTGACCTCGCGGCTGCCGCCGCGGCTGAAAAGCCTGTGCGCGGCCTTCTCAGCGGCGGCAATGCTGGCATTGTGCGGGTTGATCGCCTGGTGCGGCGTCGGCGTGTTCTGGGATTCCTGGGTACAGAACGAGGTTCTGTCGGGCGTCATCGCCTGGCCGCGCTGGCCCTCCTATCTGATGGTGCCGCTCGGCTTCGGGCTGCTCTCGTTGCGCCTGCTGCTGCAGATCGCGCGCCATGTGGCCGCGGCGATCGGCCTCGTGGCGCCGCTGCCGTTGCGCGCCGAGGTGCCGGTCGGCGTCGAGTAGCCGCCAATGGTCACCGGGCTGATCCTGATCGCGCTGTTGGTGCTGCTGAGCCTCGGCGTGCCGATCGGCTTCGCGCTCGGCATCGCCGGCAGCCTCGGGCTGCTGGCGATCGGCGGCACCGACACCCTGCTCGGCATCCTGTCCACGGCGCCGATCTCGACCGTGTCGATCTACGAACTGATCGCGATCCCGATGTTCGTGCTGATGGCCGAGTTCGTGATCGTCAGCCGGGTCGCCGAGCGGCTTTACGATTCGCTGGTGATCTGGGTCGGCCGCATGCCGGGCGGGCTCGCGATCGCCACCGCCTTCGCCGGGGCCGGGTTTGGCGCGATCTCCGGGTCGAGCACGATCGGCGCCGCGACCCTGGCCTCGACCTCGTTGCCGGCGATGATCCGGCACGGCTACGAGCGCCGCATGGCCAACGGGGTCGTCGCGATCTCGGGCACGCTCGGCATGCTGATCCCACCCAGCATCGCGCTGATCCTCTACAGCATCCTGACCGACCTCTCGGTGGCGAAGCTGCTGATCGCCGGGATTATCCCCGGAGTCATCATCACCTTCGTCATCGTTTTCACCGTGCTGTTCCTGGTGTGGCGCGACCCGTCGCGGGCGCCGGCCGGACGCTCCTACAGTTTCGGCGCGAAGGTGCGCTCGCTCGGCGCGACGGCGCCGATGCTGCTGCTGATCGTGGTCGTGGTCGGCTCGATCTATCTTGGCCTCGCGACTCCGACCGAGGCGTCGAGTCTCGGCGCATTTGGCGCCTTTTGCGTCGCCTTCGGCCGCGGTCACCTGAACGCCGCCACCTTTCGCAGTGCGCTCGCCAACGCCGCGCGTACCACCGCGATGATCACGACGATCCTGCTCGGGGCGCACATCTTCGGCTACGCGCTGGCGCTGACCCAGACGACGCAGCATTTCGTCGCCGCGATCGGCGGGCTGAACGCCAACCGCTACGTGATCATCGCGCTGGTGATCCTGTTAAAGCTGTGCCTCGGCTTCTTCCTCGACCAGTTCGCGATTCTGATCCTGACCGTACCGATCATGGTGCCGCTGGTCGTGGCCCTGGGGTTCGACCCGATCTGGTTCGGCGTCGTGCTGGTATTGACCGCCGAGGTCGGCATGGTGACGCCGCCGGTCGGCATGAACGCCTTCGTGATCGCCCGCTACACCGGCCGCCCCGTCGAGGAGGTTTTTGCCGGCGTGCTGCCGCATGTTATCGCGCATCTGATCGCGATCGTCGGCTTCACGATCTTCCCGTTCCTGATCCTGTGGCTGCCCTCGACAATGTGAGGAGCGCGCCCCTGCCGGGCGGCATCGCACAGGATGGGCTCGATCGGCGTCGCCGCTTTCGGGACCGGGTTCACGCGAGCGCGCCGATGCCTGGTTTGTTTCCCGGCAGTGGAGATTCCGTCGAGACATGAATTCATCCGCCTCGCCTGACGATCAGGGCGAAGGAGGTGCAGCGGTAGCCCCACACGCTGGCCTTCAAATGCGGCGGGGGTGCCGAGGTGCAGTGCAGGTCGGGATCCCAGGGCGGCAGATCGACGTACCGGTCGAGTGCGCCGCAGCCGGCGTCGAAATCGAGCGGGGCGATGGGGTTACCCTGCGCCGTCAAATGCGCAGCGATGGCCTCGATGTGCCGGCGCTGGAACAGCACGGGGTCGCCGTAATCGAGGGTGTCGCCGGTCTCCGAAAGGTTGAACTCGGTCGTATGGACCGCGACTCCGCCCGGCTTCAGAGCCCGCAGCGAATTTTCAATGAAGGCCGCGCCCGCGGCGATGCTGCCGAGATGCTCCAAGGCGCAGGACGACCAGCAGAAATCGAAGGCTCCGTCGAGATCGCGCGGGATATGCCGCATGTCGACGAATCGGAACGCGATGTTCTGCAGCTTTGCCGGGTCGGGACAGATTTCGGCGTTGCGCACAGTGTCGACACCGACGGCGTGCTGGCGCGTATCGATCCATTTGCCGGCGCGGGCCGCGGCGGGCGCGAGATCAGTCGCCAACACTGTGCAGCCATATCGCGCGAACAGGCTCGGCAGCGGCTCGCGGCCGCAGCCGAAGCCCAGCCCGGAGCGCCCGGGCCGCAGCATGCCGGCTTCGTACAAGGCCTGGGCGATGTAGCACAGCTCCCAGACCTTGCGGTGGTAGATCGGCCTGACCCCGACCTGGGCGCACCAGAACGCGACCCATGCGCTTTCGATGTCGGCCTGTGTGCACGGTTTCGAGAGCAGCGCCGTCGCAGGCGGCTCGGCCGGGGCCACCGGCGGCGCCGCGGCGGCCGTCAGCCGGGCCAGTTCGTACCCCAGCGTCTTGATGTTGACGAGAGCCCAGGCGTAATCCCGCAGCGGGTCGCGGCGGATCCGGCGGTAATGCCGCCGCCGCCACCAGGCAGATAACTCGCCGAAACGCATCCGGCCTTGCCGGCAGACCCCGGCGCGCTACAGGAAACGTTCCTCGGGGCCGACCAGATGCAATGGCGTCTCCCCGGCAAGAGCGCGGCGGCAATTCGCGACGGCGCGGCGCAGCGACACGTCGCGCCACACCCCGCCCCCGGCCGAGTTGTGCGGCGAGCCGATCACGTTCGGCAGGTCGAGAAACGGATGCGCCATGGCAAACCGGCGGTGGCGGACCGGTTCGATCCACCACGCGTCGATGCCGGCATAAAAGCGCGGATGCGTCCGCAAATGTTCATACAAAGCCCGCTCGTCGATGATCTCGCCGCGCGCCACGTTGACGAGGATCGCATCGTCTTTCATCAGGCCGAGTTCGCGCGCGCCGATCAGCCCCTCGGTCGCGCGCGTCAGCGCGATGCTGACCACGAGCACATCGGCGGCGGCCAGCATCTCGTCCACATGTTCGAGGGTGGCTATCCATTCGACCGGCTCGGGGCTCGTCCCGCGGCGATTGATGGCGTGAATGCGCATGCCGAAGCAGCGCATCAGCCGCGCCGTCGCGATCCCGACGCCACCGAAGCCAAGAATGCCGCACACCCCACCCCGCAGCATATGGTTTTCGACCCGCTGGTTGAAGGCGCCGCGCTGCAGGTTACGGTGCTCGACAAAAAGCCGCTTCGCGGCGGCGAGCGCCATTGCCGCCACATGCTCCGCCATCGGTTCGGCCGAGGCGCCGCCGTTTCCTGCGACCGGCAAGTCCGGCGGCAGATCGCCGAGCGGGATCCAGTCGATCCCCGCCGCGGTGAACTGCAGCAGCCTCGCCCCGCGGATCAGCGGCAGCTCCTCGGGTGCCAGTTCGGCCGAAGTGTCGTGCGCCAGCACCGCCCCGGCGCGGCCCAGGGCCTCGGCGCGTGCGTTCCTGTCGAGCCCCTCGAGATAAACCGCCGCGGCCACCCCTTTCAGCTCGTCCGCGACGATGGCGCGGCTGCGCTCCCCGATTCGGAAGGTCACAACCAGCGGAGCTGCGGCCATCGCGTACTCCTTTGCGGCCGCGCGGCCGCGATCGGGGATCGGAACAACGCTCGCCGGCCTGGTGGGGCTACGGCTACGGCCGGCCGTTGGCGGCTGCCGGCGAGGTCTGTTGCTCCTGCTTTTCCAGCCCGGCGAGATTGGCCCTGGAAGCAGTGTCGGCCGGCGTGCCGGGTGCCACCGCGCCGACGCGCTGCCAGTCTCGGCGCGCGCCGTCGAGATCGCCTTTGAGGCTTCGCAGATTGCCGCGCTCAAGCAGCGCCGCCGCCGAATCCGGCGCCAGCGACACCGCCTTTTCGGCATCGGAGAGGCCGGGGTCGAGCCGGCCGAGCGCCCGGTAGGCAGCAGCGCGATAGATCAGCGCGTCGACCCGGTCGGGGTGCGCCTTCAGCACGCGGTCGAGATCGGCGAGAGCCTTGTCGAACATCTTGGCGGTCCCGGCGGCCTCGGCGCGATCGACCAGCAGGTCTGGATCGTCTGGCCGAAAGGCGAGCGCGGCACCGTCCGCGGCATAGGCGCGCTGCGGATCATCGGCCAGCAGCCAAGCCTGCCCGGCCTGTTCCAGAACATCGGCGCGCAGCGACGCCGGAGCATGGATCATCGCCTGCGCCAGCGCCTCGAGCCGGGTCGCGGCCGGCCGGTATTGCCGCAATCCGATCAGCGCGACCGCAGCGCAATGCTCGGCCGGGTGGGCGCCGCCGCCATCGCGCCAGCTCTCGGCGAAGGCTTTCGCCGCCGCCGGGTCCTGACGCGCCAGCTTCATGCAGCGCTCGTAGCTCGCCGCGTCGGCATCGGCCGGGCGCGGCACCCCGGAGGGCGCCGTTGGCAGGGTGCCGGCGGGCGGTTGCGGCGCCGGCACCCGCGGCGGCGCCGCCGACAGCGGCGGGCCGGCCGGTTCGGCGCTGCTATCGGCCGCCGCCCCGGCGGGTGCGGCACCCAGAAAAAGCCCCCCGATCACGCAAAGATCGAGGGATGCCCGTCGACAGGCTGCTTCTGCGGCCAGCAGCGATCCGATCCGACGCGCCATCACCCTGCCCCGTCATGCCAACGCGGCCGAATATAGCGGGCACAGCCCGGTGCTGAACCGGATTCCTCCAGGATGCAGTCGGTTGCGGCGATTTTGGCTTCGGCGATAGCCTGCACTCGCGTTTGCCGAACGGGGAGGTGACTGTGGCTGTCGTGCAGAAGCGCCGGCCCGGAGGGTTCGCCGCGATCTCAACCCGCGAGTGCCGGCGGTGACCCTCCCGGGCGATCGCGATGCAGTGGAGGAAGATCTGCGCAACGGGCCGGGACCGAAGGTCTCGCCTCGCCTGTTCTGCTTCGGACTCGGATATACCGCGCTGGCGCTGGCCCGTCGCCTCGGCGGTCTCGGCTGGAGGGTTGCGGGCAGCAGCCGCAATCCTTCGCCTCCTCCCGGATATCCCTGCCATATGTTCGACCGCGGCCATCCTCTGCCGCCCGAGGCCCTCGCCGGAACCAGCCATATTCTGGTTTCGGTGCCGCCGGACGAAAGCGGCGACCCGGTGCTCGAATGCCACGGCGGGGACATTGCCGCGCTGCCCGGGCTGCGCTGGCTCGGCTATCTGTCGACCACCGGGGTTTACGGAGATCGCGGCGGCGCCTGGGTCGACGAGACGTCGGAGCTTCGCCCGAGCGGCCCGCGCGGCCGCCGCCGCGTTGCCGCAGAGGCCGGCTGGCGCGACCTGCTGCAGCGGGACGGCGTGCCGGTGCACCTCTTCCGCCTTGCCGCGATCTACGGGCCGGGCCGCAGCGCGTTCGACGCGCTGCGCGCCGGAACAGCGAAACGGATCGACCGGCCGGGCCAGGTTTTCTCGAGAATTCACGTCGAGGACATCACGGCGGTGCTGATCGCATCGATGGCGCGGCCGCACCCGGGCGCGGTCTACAATGTCTGCGACGACGAGCCGGCACCGGCCGAGGCCGTGATCGCCCACGCCGCCGGCCTGCTCGGGTTGCCGCCGCCGCCCTTGCTGCCGTTTGCGGCGGCGGCGCTGTCGCCGATGGCGCGCAGCTTTTACGACGACAACAAACGGGTCGCCAACGCGTTGATCAAGACCGAGCTGAAGGTGAGGCTGCGCTACCCGAATTACCGTGCCGGCCTGGCGGCGATCCTTGCGGCGGGCGGCTGATCCGGTCAGGATAGCGCGCGGATTCAAGACCGGACGGCGGCCCGGCGGGGCTGGTCCGCTCCGGATCGGGTGCGATTGAGGGAGGAGTTGATATGACCGCCTTTAACATCCTGATCATGGGGGCGTCCTACGGCTCGCTGCTGGCGACGAAGCTGCTGTTTGGCGGTCACAAGATCACGATGGTATGCCTGCCCGCCGAGGTCGAGGCCTTCAACCGCGACGGCGCGCGCGTGCGGCTGCCGATCCGAGGCCGCAAGGAGCCGATCGAGCTCGATTCGCGCAAGCTGCCCGGAAGACTGTCGGCGGCGGGACCGGCAGAGGTTGAGCCTGCGGATTTCGACCTCGTCGCCCTGGCAATGCAGGAGCCGCAGTACCGTTCGCCGGGAGTGCGCGAATTGCTGGATAAGGTCGCAACCAGCAAGGTCCCGTGCATGTCGATCATGAACATGCCGCCGCTGCCTTATCTGAAGCGCATCCCCGGGCTCAACACCGACCCGTTAAAGGCGGCCTATACCGACCCCAGCGTGTGGGACAATTTCGAACCCGGATTACTGACCCTGTGCAGCCCCGACCCGCAGGCCATTCGCCCGCCCGGCGAAAAGATCAACGTGCTGCAGGTGACGTTGCCGACCAACTTCAAGGTGGCGCGCTTCGACTCAGACCAGCACACGGCAATGCTGCGCCAGATGCAGAGCGACATCGAGGCCGCCCGCTACGATGCCGGCGACGGCCCGATCGAGCTTCCGGTCAAGCTTAAGGTACATGAGTCGATCTTCGTGCCGCTCGCCAAATGGGCGATGCTGCTGACCGGAAATTACCGCTGCGTCACCCCCGACGCCGCCATCGACATCAAGGACGCGGTGCATACCGATCTGGAGACCTCGCGCTCGGTGTACAACTGGGTTTGCGAGCTGTGCGAAAAGCTCGGCGCATCGCGCGACGATCTCGTGCCGTTTGAGAAATACGCCAGCGCGGCGGGAGACCTCGTGCGTCCGTCCTCCGCCGCGCGCGCCTTGTTCAACGGCGCCCCCAACATCGAGCGGGTGGATCGGCTGGTGCAAACCATAGCGGCGCAGTACGGGATGCGCCACCCCGTCGTCGATCGGGTCGTTGCCCTGGTCGATTCAAGGCTGGCCAGCAACCGCAAGGCGGCGGCCTGATCCACTCTCGGCCGGGCTCCCGTTCCGGGTGTCCCTGCTGCCAGCCGGACGCGTTGCATCAAGGGCGTGGATGGCTTCTACATGCCCGGCCATGACGCTTTGAAGCAGCCGGCGACCTTTGGACGGGCGATTGTTGCCGAACCGGCAAGGTGGGCGGGCCAGCCCGGGCAAACGTAAACCCAGGGACCGGAACCGCAGGCTCCGCAACGCTCGCGTCGAAGTTTCAAGGCAGTTCGAGCGGGCAACTTCCGTTGCTCGAAATCTGCGGCTACGATGCCCGCACTTGCACTCGAAGAGAGCGGGAGATGAAGGGCAACATCATCGGGTTCGATCCGGACACCAATACCGGAGCCATCTCCGGGCACGACGGCAAAAGGTACGATTTTGCGACCGTGGATTGGCACGGCAGTCGCCGCCCGGTGCATGGGGCCATCGTTGACTTCACCCCCGATAACGCGCATGCCTCCCAGATCTATCCCGTCGATCCCGAATACATCCCACCCAGTTTCACAGAGTTCTACTTTTCACCGCGGGGCCGCATCTCCCGTTCTCAGTACTGGTTGCGATGGGCGTTGCCCCTGATGGTGATATACTCGATCCTGTGGGTGTTGATCATCGGCACCAAAGGCAGCTCAGCCTCAAATGTCTTCAGCGCGATTTACGGGATTATGGTGCTGGTGACGTTCTGGCCCGGAATAGCCATCATCATAAAACGCGGTCACGACCGTGACTGGCCCTGGCCGTTCATGCTGGTCATGCTGGTTCCGTTCGTGCAGTTCTGGCCCCTTGTTGAATATTGGTTTTTGCGCGGCACGATCGGCGCCAACCGCTTCGGCGCCGATCCGGTCCCTCGCCGATAGGCGGGCAGCGCCTGGCTGCTCGCCCTGGCCGCTCGCCCGACCTATCGCTTCATGCCGGACCTGCCGGGCAGCGTGCGCCGTGCTCGGCTGAGACTCTAGCTCAGCAGGAGGTGCCGCCGCTGAAATCGCCGCCACCACCGAAATCGCCGCCGCCTCCACCGAAATCCCCGCCGCCGCCGCCGAAGTCGCCGGAATTGCCGCCCGGATCGGAGCCATAGTCCTGGCCGCCAGCGTAGTCCTGGCCGCCGCTATAATCCTGCCCGCCGCTATAATCCTGCCCGCCGCTGTAGTCCTGGCCCGGGCCGCCGCTGTAGTCGCCGGGACCGGCATCGCCGTAATAATTGTTGACGACGGTCTCGCCGACCCCGGGCATCCCGCCCATGCCGCCGCCATACAGCCCGCTGGCGTAGTGGTTGCCGAACATCGACGAAATCCCTTCGAATAGCAGCGCGCCCCCGGCAACCCCGGCCGCGGTCGCCGCCGCCGAACGCAGGAAACCGCCGCCGCTGCCGCCGAGCATGCCGCCGCCGGGCTGGCCGTAACCGGGCTGGGCATAACTCGGCTGGGCGTAGCCGGCTTGGCCATAGCCCGGAGGCGGCGCGGCGACCTGGGGGGCGCGGGTCCATGGCCCGGCATTGGGAACGGTACCGGCGGGGACGCTGCCGCCGGTTGGAACCGGAGGCGGGGCAGGCTGGCGATGCCCGAACAACCCGCCGAGGAAACTCGAGCCCGAGCTCTTGGCCGCGGCGCTGTCGGCGACCTGCTTTTCCAGCTCGGCGATCCGATGCTGGGCATTGGTGAGGCTGAGATCCTGAATCAGCACGGTCTGAACCAGGTAATACGGCATGTCCGGCTTGTCGGCCATTGCCTGCCGGATCAGTGCGTCCGCTTCAGGATCCTTGGGCTGGGTCGCCGCGCTCTTCAGCCGCGCAAGCAGCGTTGTAAGGAGGTCGTTTTCCTGAGGGGTCATGAACTACCTTCCAGCACGGAACAGCGCCCCGAACCGGCGCATCGCGGTAGATGTGGGGAGGGGCGGTTGCGCGTCAATGACCGCCTCCAGGGCGGCATTCGACGGCCGCGGTGTCGGTCCCGGCGCGCCGGGTCAGGCGCCGGGCTGCGGGCCCATCGCCAGGAATTTCTGGCGGCGCTGCCGGCGCAAGCTGACGCCATCGCTTGCCGCCAGGGTGCGCAAGGCCTCTTCGATCGCCTCGCCGAGATGCTCGACCGCCTCTTGCGGCCGGCGGTGAGCGCCGCCCAGCGGCTCCGGCACGATGCGGTCGATGACCCCGAGCCGCAGCAGCTCCTGCGCGGTCAGCCGCAATGCCTCCGCCGCTTCCTGGGCGTTCTCGCCGTTGCGCCACAGAATCGAGGCACAGCCCTCGGGCGAGATCACGGAATAGATTGCGTGTTCGAGCATCAGCACCGTATTCCCGGCGGCCAGCGCGATCGCCCCGCCCGAGCCGCCCTCCCCGATGACCGCCGCGACAACCGGCACCTTGATGTCGAGACAGGTCTCGACGGCGTGCGCGATCGCCTCCGACTGGCCGCGCGCTTCGGCATCGATCCCGGGATAGGCGCCGGCGGTATCCACCAGGGTCAGCACCGGCAGCGCGAAACGCTCGGCCAACCGCATCAGCCGACGCGCCTTGCGGTAGCCCTCCGGGCGCGCCATGCCAAAATTGTGGACGAGCCGGGCCTCGGTGTCGGTCCCCTTTTCGGTGCCGATCACCATGACGCTGCGGCCGCGAAAGCGCCCGATGCCGCCGATCACGGCGGAGTCTTCGCCAAAGGTGCGATCGCCCGCGAGCGGTGTGAAATCGGCGATCAGCCCGGCGATATAGTCCTGGCAATGCGGCCGCTCGGGGTGGCGCGCAACCAGCACCTTCTGCCACGGCGTCAGGCGCTCGTAGGCCTGGCGCAGCAGCCGATTGGCGCTGGCTTCGAGACGGCCGACCTCGTCCGAGATGCTCAAAGCGCCATCCGTCGAGAGGTGACGCAATTCCTCGATTTTGGCCTCGAGCTCGGCGATCGGCCGCTCGAAATCGAGAAAATGGCGCATTCCCTGTGCCATCCGGCGCTACCGCGGAGAACGCCGAGCCAGCGGATGCGCGGTCTCGACGAGCCTCTTCAATCGATCCGGCAGCACGTGGGTATAGATCTGCGTCGTGGCGATATCGGCATGCCCCAGCATCTGCTGCACGCTGCGCAGATCGGCGCCGTGGTCGAGCAGGTGGCTTGCGAAGGCGTGGCGCAACACGTGCGGCGACAAGCGGGCCGGGTCGAGGCCGGCGGCAACGGCCAGCTCCTTCAAGAGCTGGCCGCAACGCTGCCGCGTCAGATGCCCCTGCCCCGCCGTCGACGGGAACAGCCATCGCGACGGCCGCGCGCCGGGCAGGAATGCGTCTCGGCTTGCCAGGTAGGCCGCGAGTGACGCCCGCGCCGGCCCGCTCAACGGTACCACGCGCTCCTTGCCGCCTTTGCCGCGAACCGTCACGAAACGCGGGTCGCGCTGGGCCGCCGCCAACGGTAAGGTGACCAGTTCGGAAACGCGCAGCCCAGTCGCGTAAAACAGCTCCAGCAGACAACGGAGCCGTGTTCCCTCTTCGCCAGGCCGGGCCGCGGCGGCGTCGATCAGCTGTACGATTTCCGCCTCCGACAGGATCTTCGGCAGCGCGCGGCCGAGCCGCGGCGAATCGAGACCGGCCGTCGGATCGTCGTCGCGAACACCGTCGATCACCAGGAACTTATAGAATTGCCGCAGCGCCGACAGCCGACGCGCGAGGCTGCGCGGCGCCAGCCGACGCAACGGCGGGCTGGCGAGATACGCGTGCAGCTGGCCCGCCTCGGCCTTCTCCAGCGCTGTCCCGGTCGTCCCGAGAAAACCGCCAAGATCGAGCACGTCGTTGCGGTAGGCCATCAGGGTCGGCGCCGCGGCCCCGCGCTCGGCCGACAGCATTTCGAGAAACGCCTCGAGCCGGGGCGAAAGCGGCGGCGCGGCACGGCGCGGGCGGCCGCGGCGCCGCTCACGATCCAAGCGCCGCCTCCACCGCAAGCCGACGGGCGTCCACCCCCAGCCCGGCACGGTCCAGACCCTTGACCGCGGCATAGAGCGCGATCGGGTCTTTGCTCAGGCCCGTCTGCGGTGCCGCGACCAGAACGCTCGCGAGAATGGCTTCGCCCAGGCGAGGCATCGCCGCCGCATCGGTCAGATCGAGCCAGGCGGCCGGCGGCGGGGCGGCCGGCCCGGGCGCGGTCCAAGCCGCGGACGGCATTCGGGACCATTCGACGGCATCGATGCTGCCGCCGAGGGCGGCGCGCATAGCCAGCAAGACCGGACGCGACGCTCTGCCGCTTTCGCCGGAGGCCCCCGCCGGTTCCGCAACCAGCGCCAGGATGGACAGCAGTTCCGGCCCACCTGCCGGATCGATCGACACCCATCGCCGCGCTCGATCATATTCCCCGGCGGCAATCAGCAGCCGGGCAGCCGCTTCGGCGCCCCCGGCCAGGGCGGCTTCCGGGGCGATGTCGCGCAAGGCCGGCGCAACCACGCGCGCGGCCAACAGCAGGCCGTCTAGGTCGCGCCCGGCGGCTCCCGCCGGAAAACCCTCGGCGAATGCCAATATGCGCGACAGCCGTTCCGGCGGGGCGGTCGCGGCGGCAATCGCCGTATAGCGACGCGCGCGCTCGACCGCGCCGCCCCCCGATCTGGCCGACACGTCGCCGGCCAGATCCGCGTAAAGCTCACGCAGCCGCTCGGTCGGAAGTGCCCCGCAGGCGGCGGCGCGCTCAGCCGCGACAAGCCGCGTATCGGCCGGCGCCTGCTGGTTGAGCGCCAGGGTAAGCGCCAGATCGGCGCGCAATTTGGCGACAGCGGCAGGCGCGAGCCGCCGCTTCGCGGCAAGCAGGGCGTACAACAGCAGCGGATCCGCGCGTTCGAGCTTTTCCACGATGGCCGGGGCGGCACGTCCGGCCAAGGCGTCGGCGGCTACTATCAGTGGATCGTCGCGCCCGGCCTTTTGCTCGGGGTTCTGGTCCGCCAGAACCTGCAGGCCGAGCCCCGCCTGATCGCTGTCGCCATGCACGATCTGGCAGGCGATCAGGGCGCGCTGCCACAAGGACGCCTGATTCCGCCGGATCGCCTCGCTCACCTTGCCGCAGGCATCGTCGATGTGCCCGCCAATGGCATCCGCTTCGACCAGGACCGGTAATGCCGCGGCGCGCTCCCGCTCGGGAACGGCCGCAATGACGGTGCGGGCGGCCTCGATTTCGCCGAGGCGCAGCAGCAGCGCGGCACGCAGCATCGGAAGCCCGCCGGAAACCCCGACCGCGTCGGGACCGGTCGGGGCCGCCGCCGGCGACAGCAGCAGGCGGCGCACGATGCCCTGCAGCGCCGGCGAGGTTGTGTCCGGCAGGCGCGCCAGCAACGTGTCCGCGAGCGCGCGCGGCGTGCCCTGCCAGAAATTGCGGGGGAGCGGGTTTCCGGGTGGAGTCGTGTCGCCGGCCCAACCCGGAGCAAGCGGCGCCAGCGGCTCGGCGGGGATGCCGCTCGCGGGACTGTTGCCCGGAACATTTGGCGCTTCGGCGGGCTCGCCGGCCCCGGGAGTGCCGGCGGAGGGTGGAATGAGCGGGATCGGCGGCCCGGGTGCCTGGCCCGGCGACTGGGCCCCGGCCATAGCGGGCAGCAACAGGCTCAGAGCTCCGATCAGGAGCAGGCCCGATCGCCGCTTATCTCGGAAATCGCGCATCCGGCAACACCTTCTCCACCGGCTGCTGCGGCGCCGGAAAATCCCAATAGGCGAGGAACAGAAAGCCGCCGAGCGCGGCCAGAGCCACGACCAACACGAGAACCACGCTAGCCTTTCCCATTCGCGACTCTCGATTGCGGGCGCCGGCGCCGCACCGATTGACGAGACCGCGGCGCGGTATGCTAGTACCCTGCGCGAGCCTCGCGAGAAAGTGTGGCAACAGCGAGGAGATTGCGCGTGGTGTTGGACGGCGGGCGATCGGACGGGCTGGCGGCCGCGGCATCGGCCTTCGCGCCGCGCCGCAGCATCGTCCTGGTCGGGCTGATGGGCGCCGGCAAGAGCAAGATCGGACGTCGGCTGGCGACGCGGTTGAATCTGCCGTTTTTCGATTCGGATGTCGAGATCGAGGCCGCGGCGGGGGAGAGCATCGAGGAGATCTTTCGCAATCGCGGCGAATCGGTGTTTCGCGATGGCGAGCGCCGGGTCATCGCCCGGCTGTTGGCGCAACCCGTCCAGGTGCTTGCAACCGGCGGCGGCGCGTTCATGGACCGCGACACGCGGCGCCTCATCGCCCGGCGCGGCGTATCGGTCTGGCTGCGCGCCGATCTGGAAACCCTGCTGGCGCGCGTCGCGCGCCGCGGGAATCGGCCGCTGCTGCGGCGCGACCCGCGGGGCGTGCTCGCGGCACTGATCGAGCAGCGCCACCCGGTCTACGCCGAAGCCGACATTGTGATCGACAGCGGCGAAGGCCCGCCCGAGCAGACCACGACGCGCATGATCGCGGCGCTTGCCAGCTGCGCCCGCGCCCACGAACCGGCGGAAAGGGAACTCGAATCATGACAACCGGGGCCCCCACGACTGCGGTCACGACAGCCCATGCCGTGACCGGCGAGGCCGCGGCGATGCTGGCCGGAGCACGCGAGAGCGAGCGGCTTCGCGTCGAGTTCGGCGACCGCTCCTACGAAATTCTGGTCGGCCGCGGACTGATCGCCGGGTCCGGATACGAGGTTCTGCCGCTGTTGCGTCGCCGCCAGGCCGTCATCGTCACCGACGAGATCGTGGCTGGCCATCATCTCGCGGCGCTCGAGAGAAGCCTTTCCGGTGCCGGGATCGCCCATCGCGCCGTGCTGCTGCCGGCGGGAGAGGAGACCAAGGACCTCGACCATTTCGGAAGGCTGGTCGATGAGGTTCTGGCGCTCGGCATCGAACGCGGCACAATGCTGATCGCACTCGGCGGCGGGGTGGTCGGCGACATCACCGGGTTCGCGGCGGCGGTGTTGTTGCGCGGCATCGACTTCGTGCAGATCCCGACGACGCTGCTGGCGCAAGTCGACAGCTCCGTCGGCGGCAAGACCGGGATCAACACGCGCCTCGGCAAGAACCTGCTCGGGGCTTTCTACCAGCCTCGGCTTGTGCTTGCCGACAGCGACGCGCTCGCCACGCTGCCGCGCCGCGAGCTGCTGGCCGGCTACGCCGAAATCGTCAAATATGGGCTGATCCGCGATGCCGGGTTTTTTGCCTGGCTGGAAAGCGAGGGTGCGGCGGTGTGCGCGCTCGATGCGGTCGCGCTGACGCATGCGGTGATGACGAGCTGCCGCATGAAGGCGGCGATCGTCGCCGCGGACGAGCGCGAGACTGGCGACCGCGCCCTGTTGAACTTCGGCCATACCTTCGGCCACGCGCTGGAGGCGGAAACCGGCTTCGGCAGTCGTCTATTGCACGGCGAGGCGGTGGCGCTGGGCATGGTGCTGGCGTTCGATTTCGCGGTCGGCACCGGCCTTGCCCCGGCGGCTGACGCGCAGCGGGTGCGCCGGCATCTGAGCCGCGCCGGCCTGCCGACGGAATTGGCGGCCATCGGTCTCGCCGGAACCCCGCCCGAGCGGCTGCTGACGCATATGAGCCGGGACAAGAAGGTGCGGGACGGCCGCATAACCCTGATCCTGCCGCGGCGCATCGGGGATGTCTTCGTCATGAAGGATGCCCCGACCGAGGCCTTGCGCGGGTTTCTCGCGGAAGCCGCCCGGCCCTTGCGCGACCTCGGCTAACCGGGGACCGCCGCAGTGGCCGCGACGCCCGCGGCGCGGGCCGCCGAGCGATAGAACTCGACGATGTAGACGCGGATTCCGGCGGTCAGACTCGATGTGGTGCGCTCGCGATCGATCTCGGTGACGAGATCGTGCAGGCTTATCTCCCGCTCAGCCGCAATGTCGCGCAGCGCTTCCCACATCATCGGCTCGAGCCGCACGCTCGTCCGGCGACCCGCAACCACCACGTTTCCGATCACCAGCGAAGATTCCGCTGCGTCCGCCGGGCGAAATGAGGACTGCGCGAGGGAGGAGGGCATGCCGCCAGTCTAGCCGGCGCCTTGCCGATTGCAACCATTATGGTTAATTAGTTAACATTACACACGCAAAGGATCGAAAAACTCTCTCAACTAGAGACCAATGTCAGGCGCGTTCCCCTTTATCGGCACCCGAACCGGCAGGATCGTTCGGGGCTAAAGCCCTCAGCGACAACGCATGCACGCGGCTCTTCAGCTCCGCTTCAAGAGCCTGATAGACCAGGCGCTGGCGCGCGACGCGACCGAGCCCTGAAAACGCGGCCGACACGATCGTCACGGCAAAATGCGTCTCGCCTTCGGGCCGGGCCCCGGCATGCCCGGCATGGCGGTGCGATTCATCGATGATTTCGAGGCTGTCCGGCGCGAAGCGTTCAGTCAGCTTGCGCCGCATCGCATCGGCGACCGTCATGACCGCGGCTCCGGTGGCGGGACCGCGGCGGCCAGGAAGCCGGCGAGGTCGTCCACGACATGATGAATATGTTCCTCCTCCGCTCCCTCGCTGGCCCAATCGAGGCTGTTGCGCAACCACGCCGTCGTCATGCCTAGCCGGGCGGCGGGAACGAGGTTGCGGGCCATGTCCTCGACCATCAGCGCGGTCCGGGGCGTCACCGCATGGCGGCGCAGCAGCTCGCGGTACCCATCGAGCGCCGGCTTTGGCTCGAAGCCGGCCGCGACGATGTCGATGATCCCGGTGAAGGCGTCGCCAATGCCAAGATGGTCGAGCAGGCGCTCGGCATGGCGCACCGAGCCGTTGGTGTGGACGATCTTGCGGCCGGGCAATCGCGCCAGGGCCGCGACCAGCGCCGGGTCCGGCGGCACGCCGGCCAGTTCGATCTCGTGGACGAAGGCCAGGAACTCGTGCGGGTCGATCGCATCGACCGTCATCAACCCGCGCAGCGTCGTGCCGTGCTCGCGGAAATACCGGCGGCGCAGCTCGGCCGCCTGATCCGCGGTCAAGCCCAGCCGGGTCGCGATGAACAGGTTCATGCGCGCCTGCACCTGGTCGAACAGATGGCAGGAGGCGGGGTAGAGAGTATTGTCGAGGTCGAATATCCAGGTCTCGACCTGCGGCAGCGGGCAGCCCTCGCGGCGCGTGACGAACGCCATCGCCCGGACCCGACGCTAACCGGCGCGCAGCAATGTACCGGCGCCTTCAGTGAACAGCTCGAGCAGGATCGCGTGCGGCACGCGCCCGTCGAGAATCACCGCGGCCTCGACGCCGCCTTCGATCGCGACCAGGCAGGTCTCGACCTTCGGGATCATGCCGCCGTTGATCGTACCGGCCGCGATCAGATCGCGCGCCTGCCTTGCCGTCATCTCGGAGATCAACCGTCTGTCGGCATCAAGCACGCCGGCGACATCGGTCAGCAGAAAGAGGCGGGTCGCCTTGACCGCCGCGGCCACGGCGCCGGCAACAGTATCGGCGTTGATGTTGTAGGTTTCGCCGGCAGGGCCGACGCCGACCGGCGCGATGACCGGGATCATGTCGGAGCGCCGCAAGGTGTCGAGCACGCCCTCGGCAACTCGATCGGGTTCGCCGACAAAACCGAGATCGACTTCGCTGCGCACCCCGTTCTCGACCCGGATGCGGAGCGCCTTCCGGGCACGGATCAGCCCGCCATCCTTGCCGCTGAGCCCGATGGCGCAGCCGCCGGCGGCGTTGATCGCCGAGACGAGCTGCTTATTGATGGCGCCGGCCAGGACCATCTCGACCACTTCCATCACCGCTTCATCGGTCACCCGCAGACCGTCGATAAACCGGCTCTCGATCCCGAGACGGTTCAGCATCTGCCCGATCTGAGGCCCGCCACCGTGCACGACGATCGGATTGATGCCGACCTGCTTCAGCAGCACGATGTCATGCGCGAAGGAATCGCCGTTTCCGTCGCCCATGGCGTGACCGCCATACTTGACCACTATGGTCTGTCCGGAATATTGGCGCAGATAAGGGAGCGCCTCCGCCAATACGGCGGCCTTCAAGACCGCATCGGACTGGAAACCGGGCCGGTTCGGGGGGGAGCTCATCGGCGGCGTACCCTATGATTGCGGAGTAAGGTCTGCAGAGGTCGTGGCGAGTGCCAGAGCCGCCAGGCTCGCCCGCAATGCAGCGACGCCGCGACCGGTCTGCGCACTTGTCAGGTGAATCTCGGGATGCGCTGCAGGGCGATGCGCCAATTCGGCGGCGGTGACGGCGAGCAACGGCATCACCTCGTCCCGGCGCAGCTTGTCGATCTTGGTCAGCACGAGCTGAAATGACAAGCCGGCAGTACCGCACAGCCGCATCAGGTCGCGGTCGACATCCTTGATCCCCTGTCGGGCATCGACCAGCAGGCACAGCCGGCGCAGGCTCGCACGGCCGCGCAGATAACGCTGCATCAGCGAAATCCAGCCCTTCACCTGCGCCTTCGACGCCTCGGCATAACCGTAGCCGGGCAGATCGACCAGCAACAGCCGGTCTGCAACAGCGAAAAAATTTATCTGGCGCGTGCGTCCGGGGGTTTGCGAGGTACGCGCCAGCATCCGCCGCCCTGTCAGCGCGTTGACGAGGCTCGATTTGCCGACATTGGAGCGGCCGGCGAGGGCGATCTCGGGAAGCGTCTCGGCAGGCAGCGCCGCCACCGTGCTGGCGCCTGCGACGAAACGGCACTCGCGGGCGAACAGACGCCGGCCGGCCTCGACGAGCGCCGCATCGCGGTCGGAGGCCGGAAAGACGTCGCCTTCGAAGGGCTCGGCTTCGCGCTCGTTCAGGCCGCGCCCTGACGGTGCATGATCACCCATTGCTGGGCGACGCTCAGGGTATTGTTCCACGCCCAATAGATCACGAGCCCGGCCGGAAAGGCCGACAGCATATAGGTGAACACGATCGGCAGCAGCATGAACATGCGCGCCTGCACCGGATCGACCGGCTGGGGGTTCAGCTTCTGCTGCAGGAACATCGTGATGCCCATGATGAGCGGCCACGCCCCGATCATCAGGAAAGAGCCGATAACAGGCACTCCGGCGGGCGAAAACGGCAGCAGCCCGAACAGATTGGCAAAGGAGGTGGGGTCCGGCGCCGAGAGATCGTGGATCCAGCCGAAGAACGGCGCATGCCGCATCTCGATCGTGACAAACAACACCTTGTACAGCGAGAAGAACACCGGGATCTGGATCACGATCGGCAGACAGCCGGCCAGCGGGTTGGCCCCAACCCGTTTGTACAGCGCCATCATTTCCTGCTGCTGGCGCGGCTTGTCGTCGGGAAAGCGCTCCCGCAGCTTCTGGATCTCGGGCTGCAGCAGCTTCATCTTGCTCATCGCCTTGTAGGATTTGTTGGCGAGCGGGAAGAACGCCAGCTTGATGATCAAGGTCAGCAGCAGGATCGCCAGTCCGAAATTGCCGAGCAGCGAATAGAAAAACTGCAACGTCAGAAAGATCGGCTTGGTCAGAAAATAGAACCAGCCGAAATCGATGGCCCGATCGAAGCGCGGAATGCCGGATCCGGCGTAGGCATCGAGCAGGCTGACTTCCTTGGCCCCGGCGAACAGGCGGGTCGCGCTCTCGGCGCTGCCGTCAGGCGCCACGCTGACCTGCGGGCCGACGAAATCGGCCTGATAGCGGTCGGTTCCGGCCTCGAGGGTGTGGATGAACCGCGCCTTCACGTCCTCGCTCTGGGTCGGCACCAGGGCGGTCAGCCAGTATTTGTCGGTGAAGCCGAGCCAGCCGCCTTTGGAATCATAGTCGAGCGGCTTGGCCGGGGTCAGCGCGGAGTACTTCACTTCCTGCAGCGAGCCGCCGAGTTCTCCGATCAGGCCCTCATGCAAAATGTAATAGCCGGCGACGTGCGGCGTACCGGTGCGGCTGATCAGGGCATAAGGCGACAGCAAAACCGCCGAGCTGCCCGTGTTGCGCACCGCATCGGTGACGGTGAACATGTAGTTCTCGTCAATCGCGATCGTGCGCGAGAAGACCAGCCCTTCCCCGTTGTCCCATGTCAAGCTGACCGGGTGGTTCGGAGACAGGGGACCGCCCGAAGCCGTCCACTGCGTGTCCGGCCCCGGCAGCTTCGGCGCGCCGGCTCCGGGATTGGCCGCCACCCAGCCGAATTCGGCGAGGTAGGGTTCCTTGGTGCCGGTCGGCCACAGCAGCACCACCTCGGGGCTCTTCGGATCGACGGTCTCGTGATAATTCGCGAGGGTCAAATCGTCGAGCCGGCCCCCGGTCAGATCGATCGAGCCGTGCAGGCGCGGCGTGTCGATCTTGACCCGCGGCTGTGCCGATAGCGCCTCGGCCCGCGTCTCCGCTCCAGGAGCAGCGACCGCGGTCTCGGCCGGCGTTGTCGCAGCGCCGGGAGCGGGGGGCGCTCCGGAGGTCGTCGCCGGGGCCGGGGCAGGCGACGGGATCGGCACCGGCGGGCTCAGCTTCTGAAAGACGAATTGGAACGCGATCAGGATGCCGACCGACAATACGATCGCGATCAGGAGGTTGCGCTGCTCCATCAGGGCACTCGGGAAGCGGGCGCGCTTCGATTAGGGCCGCAGACCGCGCGGCTGCGGCACCGGGTCGTAGCCGTTGCCGCCCCAGGGGTGGCAACGCAGCAACCGCCGCGCCGCAAGGCAGATGCCTCCCATCGCCCCGTGCCGCTCGACCGCCTCGATCGCATAATCGGAACAGCTCGGCAGGAAGCGGCACGATGGCGGCATCACCGGGGACAACAAAAGCTGATAGGCGCGCAGCAGCGTCCGAATGACCCGGCTCGTCACGCCCCGGGTTCCGCGCCTTGCATCTCGTGCTCCATCGTACTCCTCCTGACCGGTCCGGCCCCGGCCCGCCGTCGTTCGCGCGTGAGCCGCTTTAGCGCCGCTTCGAGATCCTCGACCAGCGCCCGGTACGGCCGCTCCTGCATCGCCGCACGCGCGATCAGCACATAATCCGTGCCGGGCTGACCGAGTCGCGGCAACACCACCGCCGCGGCTGCGCGCAACCGGCGCTTGGCCCGATTGCGCACGACCGCGTTGCCGACCTTGCGGCTGGCGGTAAACCCGACCCGCACCGCCCGGCCGCCGTGCGGCGGTTCAGGCTGTAATGCGGCCTGCAACACGAAGCCAGGCGTCACCGCCTTGCTGCGGCCCGCAGCAACCCGTAGAAAGTCGGCGCGGGTCTTCAGTCTTGCAACCCCGCGCGGTTGCGAAATCGGGGCCGATGCCGGCTCGGCAGCCGCTCGGCTCGATGGCGAAGGCAGCGTCAGGCGGACAGGCGCTTGCGGCCCTTGGCGCGGCGGGCGGCCAGAACCCGGCGGCCCCCGACGGTCGCCATTCGCGCACGAAAACCATGGCGGCGCTTGCGGACGAGTCTGCTGGGCTGGTAAGTGCGCTTCACGGGACCGGCTCCGATGACGGCGTTTTCGATCGAGCGGAGCGCGCTGTATACGAGAGCGAATTCGGCAAGTCAACGCGCCGCCGGACGATCGAGGCGCAAGGAGATGGATCGAGCATGACAGATCAGGCAACCCTGGCGGCCGCCGATCGGACCGCGCGCTTGTGGGCCGCGGCCGAACCCGGCGGCATCCGCCCGGGCAGCGAGGCTCACAAGGCATTGTTCTGCCGGATGCTGCTCGATACGCACAACCCGTACAAGCCGTCGATCATCGACTGGCCCGACCTCGATGCCGAGGCGCGCAGCCGCCTTGTGGGCCTGCCGATCTGGGACATCGCGGTCCAGACCGAAGGCAAGGCGAAGATCCGCGTGCTGAGCTATGCCGAGCAAATGTCGGACCCGCTGCTGCGGCGGGCCGTCGAGCTCGACGCCTTCGAGGAGGGCCGCCACAAGCAGGTTCTCTCGAACCTCGTCGCCGCCTACGGGATTTCGCTGGCTCCGGAGCCGGAATACACCCGGCCGCGGCGTCCGCAATGGGCTTTCATGATCACCGGCTTCAGCGAGTGCATCGACAGCTTCTTTGCTTTCGGGCTGTTCGCTGTGGCGCGGCGCTCGGGCTTCTTCCCGCCCGAACTGGTCGACACCTTCGAGCCGGTCATGCAGGAGGAGGCGCGGCACATCCTGTTCTTCGTCAACTGGGTGGCGTGGCACCATCGCAATTTGGACTGGTGGCAAAAACCGCTGTTCTGGCTGAAGGTCGCCGCGGTATGGGTGCATCTGGTGCGGGAGCGGATCGGTCTAGCGCGCGGGGTCGGGGGTTCCGGCGGAGATGCGGCACAGGACAACAATTTCACGCTGACTGGCAGCAAGGCGGTCAGCGACATGGATTTCTCCCTGGCGGCGCTGCTCGACATCTGTCTTGCCGAAAACGACCGTCGCCTCGCCGGCTACGATCCGCGTTTGCTGCGGCCGCGGGCGGTCCCTCGCCTGGTGCGGCTTCTGCGCCGCTTCCTGCGCAGCCCCAAGCCGGCCGTTGCCGCTGCGCCATGATCAAGATCGGTTCCGAGCGGCACAAGGAACGGTTCTGCCGACAATTCATCGCCAGCCATCAGCAGTTCCAGCCGGAAACCCTGCCCTGGCCGGAGCTCGATGAGGACGCGCTGGCGCGGATGCGGGCGGTCCCGTTCTGGCAGGAGGTGTTGCACACCGAACGGCGCGCTGGCGCCATCGTCGCCGCGTTTGCCGGCACGATCGCCGACCCGCTGGTGCGCGAGGCGGTCGAGCTGCAAGGCATCGAGGAGGCGCGCCATGCGCGGCTGATCGAAGTCATGATCGGACGATACGGACTGCCGGCGGACGAGCAGCCCCCCGAACCCCTCGGGCCCGATCCGCGCGCGGCCTTCTCCGATTTCGGCTATGGCGAGTGTCTCGATTCGTTTCTCGGCTTTGGCGTGTTCCGCATCGCCCGGCAGGCAAGCTTTCTGCCGGAGCCTTTGTTCCGCATCTTCGACACGCTGATGTTCGAGGAGACGCGGCACATCGTGTTCTTCGTCAACTGGATGGCCTGGGACCTGGCGCAGCGCGGCCGCCCCGGTGCCGCAATGAGAGGCGTCGCGTCGCTGTGGTATTACGGGCGCGCGATCGGGCGCCTTCTCGGCACCATCAGGCGCGGCAAGACCGCCAATGACGGCAAGGATTTCTCGGCGACGCAGGCCGGCATTTTCCTCGACGGCTTCACCTTCCGCCGCTTCGTCGAGGCCTGCTACAGCGAGAACGCGCGGCGCATGGCCGATTTCCAGGCGGATCTGCTGCAGCCCCGATTTCTGCCGGCGGTGGCGGCCGCGGCGCTGTCGGGGCTGCGGCTGGTCTCGCGCCGGGTGTCGCCGCCGGCGGGCGGATGAAGGCCGGACCGGTTCTTGCGGCGGTCGCCGGGATAGCGGCCGGCGCGGGACTGATCGCCTATTTCGGCGCCGGCGCGGTCGCCCGATCGCTGTTTGCGATCGGATGGGCCGGGCTTGCCGCGATCTGCCTGATCCACCTCGCGCTGATCGCGATCATGGGGCTCGCCTGGCGCGCCCTGCTGCCGACCGCCGGCCCGGCGATCATGATCTGGGGTCGGCTGATCCGCGATTCGGCCTCCGAGGCATTGCCTTTGTCGCAGGTGGGCGGCTACGTGCTGGGAGCCCGGGCGGTCGCCCTGGGCGGCATTTCCGGCACCGATGCGACGGCCAGCACGATCGTCGATGTCACGCTCGAATTCCTGGCGCAGGTGGCCTATACGGCCCTCGCGCTCGCCTGGCTGGTGCGCTTGCGGCCGGACGCAGCGATGGTGGTTCCGGTGTCGCTGGGTCTCGTCGTCGCCGTACTCGCGGCAGTCGGGTTTGTCGCCGTCCAGCGGCACGGGCTGCGCTTTTTCGACCGCTGCGCGCAAGTGCTCGGGCGCGGCTGGGCCGAGCGTACCGCCGCCAGCGCGACGCAATTGCATATTGCGATCGCCGCCATCTATCGTCGCCGCGGCGGGCTCTGGTGGAGTCTGCTGCTGCACCTCGCGTGCTGGGTGGGCAGCGGGGTCGAAGCCTGGATAGCGTTGCATCTGGCCGGAGCCCCGCTGCCCTTTGGCGCGATCATGGTGATCGAGAGCCTGCTCTATGCAACCCGTACCGTGGCGTTCGCGATCCCCAACGCGGTCGGAGTGCAGGAAGCCGCCTATGTGCTGCTCGGGGGCACCTTCGGCCTGACCCCCGAACTGGCGCTCGCGCTGTCGCTGATGAAGCGCGCGCGCGACCTGATCATCGGCATTCCGGCCTTGGCGGCATGGCAGGCGGTCGAAGGCGGCCGATTGTGGGGAGTCCGCCTCGAGAAACCTATGCGCGAATGATCGCCTTGTTTGGGGCCGGCGTCGCGGACTAAGCTTGCGGGGCCACCGGGCGGAGTGCTTTTTGACCGGGCGAAAACGCCGCAGCAGGGTGAGACCGCGCCGGTTCAGACGGGTGGGCGCCGCGCTAAGCGTGCTCGCGTTATGGCTGCAGCTGATCCTTTCCGGCGCGCCCGGGCCGGAGCGGCATGCAGCAGCCGGGAATCCCGCCGACATTGCCGTCGTACTCGACGAGCACGCCTTCTGCCTGGCCGCGGCGCGCGCTGCCGATGGGCCGGCGGAGGACACGCCGCCCCCGTTCCGGCACGATCACGGCGAGGACCACGGCGCGGGTTGCTGTTTCTGGCACGCAGGGCCGAGCTTCCAGGCAGCGGTGCCGCTCGCCTTTGCTCCCGTCCTGTTCGCGGCGACGACCATCTCCGTAGTTGCCGCATATCCGCAAACGAGGGCACAGCTCCGTGCGGGCACGATCGGGGCGCGCGCGCCGCCGCCAAGGGCAGGCATCATTCTCGCCTGATCGCGGCGGCTGCGGTCCGCGAAAAGCTGCGGCCAAAGCCGTCGGTCTCCGTTGACCGCTTTCGGAAGCCCCCTCAATGTTCTCTCGCCTGCTTGCCGCCCGCGGGCGCGCGGCCTTGACCGCGACCCTCGCCTTTATCGCGCCGATCGACGCCATCGCCCATGGTTTCGCCGGCGATCGGTTCTTTCCCGCCACAATCCTGACCGACGACCCGTTCGTGGCCGACGAGCTTTCTCTGCCGACCGTGTCGCGGCAGCCGACCGGGCCCGACGGCGCGCAGCAGATCGATGTCGGCGCCAATCTGTCGAAACGCCTGACCCCGGATATCGGGATTACGCTCGGAGATCAGTGGCAGCGGCTGAAACCGTCCGGCCTGCCCTCGGTGACCGGGTTCGCGACCTTCGACGCCGAACTCGACTACCAGTTCTTCACGAACGCGCCGCATGAGGCCGTCGCGATGATCGGGATGAATACGAGCTTTGCCCATACCGGTCGCGTGCAGGCGCTGGGCGCAGCGGATTTCACGACGGTCTCGCCGCTGCTGGATTTCGGCAAGGGTTTCGGCGATCTGCCCGACTCGCTGCCATGGCTGCGGCCGGCGGCGCTCACGGGCAATTTCAGCGTCGATTTTCCGACCAAGACGGAGAGCGCAGGCAGCCCCAACCCAAATAATATCAATTACGGCTTTGCGTTCGAATACAGCCTCGAATACCTGCAGCACCATGTCAGGGATGTCGGCCTGACACCGCCGTTCGACCGCATGATCCCGCTGGTCGAGGTCGCCTTCTCGACGGCCGTCAACCGCGCGGCCGGGGGTCAGACCGTCGGCACGATCCAGCCCGGGCTGATCTGGGCCGGGCAGTATGTCCAGATCGGCGCGGAGGCCATCATCCCCGCCACCCATGACACCGGTCACGGATTCGGTGGCGTGATCCAGCTGCATTTCTATCTCGACGACCTGTTCCCCCGTTCGATCGGTCGTCCTCTGTCGGGATTCTGACTGATGCGAAAGCTGTTTTTGGCGATGATCCCGCTATTGGCGGCGAGCCTGCCGGCCGCCGCCCAGGCGCATGCCTTTTTGAACGGGGCGATGCCGCCCGTCGGCGGCACGGTTGCGGCGCCGCCGCGGGAAATCCGCCTGTTTTTCAGCGAAGCGATCGAGCCGCGCTTCTCGACGGTGGCTGTGGAAACCGCCGCGGGCCGCCCGATCGAGACCGGCCGGCCGGAGGTCGATCCCGCCGATCGCAGCCAGCTGTTCCTGCCGGTGCCGCCGCTGGCACCCGGGCAATACAAGGTGGTCTGGCATGTGGTCTCGGTCGATACGCACCGGACCGAGGGGAATTTCACCTTTACGATCGGCCCATGATCCTGCCGGCGCAATGAGGGCACGCGTGGACGCGGCGCTGATCCTGTCGCGGCTGGCGCAGTTCGCCGCGGCCTTTGCGGTGTTCGGCAGCGCAGCGTTCCGGGCCTATGCGCTCGCCGGCGACCCAGCCGTGCGGACTTTGGCGCTGGTCGGATTTGACGTCTGGTACCGGCGGGTGGCGCTAGGCGGCGCCTTGCTGGCGCTGCTCTCGGCGCTGGCCTGGCTGGTCGCCACCACAGCCGATATGGCGGGATCGGCCGCCGCGGCGATCGACCCCGGTACGATCGCGGGAGTGTTGTTCGAGACGGCTTTCGGGCGGGCCTGGTGCTGGCACCTGCTGATCGCCGGGCTGTTGCTTGGCGTTTGCATCCGCTGGCGGGGCAGGGGGCACCATGGAGCCGTGTTGGTGCTCTCGCTGCTGCTGCTGACTAGCCTCGGCTGGGTCGGGCACGCCTCGATGGATTCGGGCAGCCGCGGGATTGCGCACGAGCTGAACCAGATGGTGCATCTGCTGGCCGGCGGGCTTTGGCTCGGAGGGTTGTTCCCGCTTGCCTGGTTGCTGCGGCATGTCCGGCAGGCGCGCGACCCGGCCTGGCTTGCCCTCGCCTGCGACGCGATCCCCCGTTTCTCGCAGGTGGGCTACGCCGCCGTCGCCCTGCTCGCGCTCAGCGGTGCGATCAATACCGCGCTGCTGGTCGGACATCCTGAGGGGCTGGTCGGCACTCCCTACGGCCGCCTGCTGACGGTGAAGATCGCGTTGTTCCTGGCGATGATGGTTCTGGCGCTGATCAATCGCTTGCGGCTGTTGCCGCGGCTGCGCATGCAGCCGCCGGCCTCGGCGCGGGCGGCAACCGCGCTCGCCCGCTCGGTGATTGCCGAACAGGCGCTCGGCGTCGCCATTCTTGGCGTCGTCAGCGTGCTGGGAACCTGGCCGCCGGCCGTGCATGCCGGCATGGCGACCGCATCAGGCCGGCCCAATCTTATAGTGGCCGAGCACCCGATGGATCACAAACGAAAGTAGCCAGACCGCGACGAACACCGCGATGATCACGTAGCCGAGCACGCCGAAATTGTCCGCGGCGGCGTTCACGCCGTTCCAGACACCGCCTTCGGGGCCGAACCGCTCGGAGATCAGCCCCAACAGCTCGACGCCGCCGACCGCTACGGCCGCCACAACTGACACGGCGGTGATAGTCAGGTTGTAGTAGAGCTTGCGCAGCGGGTGAACGAAGGCCCAGCCATAGGCGCCCAGCATCAACACGCCGTCGGTCGTATCGATCAGGGTCATGCCGGCTGTGAACAGCGCCGGGAACACCAGCATCGACCGGGTCGGGAGACCCTTCACGGCTTCCGACGCGGAGATCCCGAGCAGCCCGATCTCGGTGGCGGTGTCAAACCCAAGCCCGAACAGGAAACCCAGCGGGTACATGTGCCAGCTCTTCGAAATCAGGCGGAACAACCGGCGGAACAGGCGGCCGAGCACCCCGCGCCGGGCGAGAAACAGATCCAGCTCGCGGTCGTCGTAAGAACCGCCGTGGCGTACTCGCCGGAACAGCCGGTAGACGCCAACCAGTACCGCAAGATTGAAGATCGCGATCGCGAACAGAAAGGCCGCTGAGATCGATGTGCCGATCGCCCCGCCGACCTCCAGCAGCTCCGGGTAGCGTTCCTGCAAATTCGTGGCTGTCACGGCAATAACGGCAGCTGCGGCGAACACGATGGTCGAATGCCCGAGCGCGAAGAAGAAGCCGACCCCGATCGGCCGCCTGCCCTCTTGCATCAATTTGCGCGTGACGTTGTCGATTGCCGCGATATGGTCGGCATCGACCGCGTGCCGCAGCCCGAAGCCATAGGCGATCAGCGCGGTACCAAGCAGCAAGGCGTTGCCGCGAAACGCCGCAATCGCCCAGCCCCAGGCGAGCAGGTTTGCAGCGCCCAGCCCAAAATAGAGAGCGCCTATCTTGGCCCTCACCGCGGCATCCCGGTCATCGAAGCGAACAAACCAGCCGCCGCAACCCCGCCTCCGTATAGAAATGCCCGAGGCATGCCGGCCGCATCGCCCGGCATGCCTCGGAATGCTGTGTCGAGGTTTATCCCGTCACGATAGCGGCTCGACCGGCTTGCAGGGAACCTCGCAGATCGGCGCAGCCTCTCGGTTTGCGACAGGTAACGATCAGCTTCTGCCGGCCCGGCTCACGCGAAGGTGAGCCGGCCAGTTGTCTCGGAACATAGTATAATTGGCAGTCTTTCCGCAGAATGGTGCGATGCCTGCCCAGGACCAAGGCCGGCTTTCGGGGCGCCGGCTGGCACCGTTCGGCGTGCTGGTCGCGGCGGGTCTCGGCTTCGTGGCCCTTGGCGGCCGGCATTATCTGTCCTTTGCCACTCTTGCCGAGAACCGCGAGTGGCTTTGCGGATGGGTTGCCCGCTCGGAGGTGAGCGCGGCGCTTCTGTTCACCGCCGCCTATGCCGCGGCAACTGCCTTGTCGGTGCCGGGTGCGGTCGTATTCACGATCGCCGGGGGCTTCCTGTTCGGACCGATTATTGGCACGATCTGCGCCCTCGCCGGCGCGACGCTCGGCGCCACGGCCGTGTTTCTGGCCGCGCGCACCGGTCTCGCAGGCCTGGCCGAGCGGGTCGGCCCCCGCCTTCGCCGGCTGGAAGCCGGGTTCCGCGAGGATGCGGTGAATTACCTGCTGGTGCTGCGCCTCGTGCCGATCTTCCCGTTCTGGCTGGTCAATCTGGTTGCGGGGGCGATCGGGATGCGGCTGTCGAGCTATGTGATCGCGACCTTTGTCGGGATGATCCCCGCCTGTCTCGTTTATGCCAGCTTCGGCCACGGGCTCGGCAGCGTCATTGCCGAAGGCCAACGACCCCATCCCGGGGTGCTGCTTCGACCGAATGTCCTGATCCCGCTGATTGGTTTGGCCGTATTGGCGATTCTGCCGGTGCTCTATAAGCGCTGGCGCGCCCGCCGGGGCCGACAACCGGCATGAGCGCGGTCCTCACTCCCGATCTCTGCGTCATAGGTGCCGGATCGGGCGGGTTGACGGCGGCGGCTGCGGCGGCCCGGCTTGGCGCCGAAGTGGTGCTGATCGAACGCGGCAAGATGGGCGGCGACTGCCTCAATTACGGCTGCGTGCCGTCGAAATCCTTGCTGGCTTCGGCCAGGCTCGCAACGGCGTGGCAGCGCGCTGCCGAACACGGCATCCACTACCCGCCGCCGCAGATCGATTTCGCCGCGGTTGGCGACAGTCTCGACCGCGTCATCGCACGTATCGCCCCTAACGACTCGGCAGATCGCTTCGAGCGGCTCGGGGTGCGCGTTCTGCACGCGCAGGCGCGATTTGCCGAGCCCGGCGCGGTCGAGGCCGCCGGGACAACGATCCGGGCGCGGCGGTTCGTCATCGCCACCGGCTCGGCGCCGGCGGTCCCGGCGATCCCCGGTATCGAGGCTGTCCCCTATCTGACGAACGAGAGCGTGTTTGCCAACCGCGAGCTGCCGAAGCATCTGATCGTGATCGGCGGCGGCGCGATCGGCATCGAGCTGGGACAGGCGCATCGCCGGCTCGGCGCGGCGGTTTCGGTCCTTGATGCCGGCCCGATGCTGCCGCGCGACGATCCCGAGCTGGCGGCCATGCTGCTGGCGCAGCTTGCCGCGGAAGGGATCTCCCTGCGCGCTGAAATTGCGATCGCCCGGATCGAGCGCGAAGCGGACGGGATCGCAGTCATCCTTGGCGATGGCGCGCGCCTCTCCGGCTCGCATCTGCTGGTCGCGGCCGGGCGGCGCCCAAACATCGCCGGGCTTGACCTCGCCGCGGCCGGCATTGCGTGGAACGACGGGGGCATTCGCGTCGATGACCGGTTACGGACGAGCAACCGGCGGGTATTCGCGATCGGCGATGTCGCTGGCGGCCCGCAATTCACCCATGTGGCGGCCTATCATGCCGGGATCGCGATCCGCAACGCGCTGTTCCGGCTGCCGGCGCGGGTCGATTACCGGGCATTGCCCTGGGTCACGTTCGGCGATCCCGAACTGGCGCAGGTCGGGCTGACCGAAACGGCGGCACGCGCCGGCAACCATCGCAACCTCGATGTGCTGCGCTGGAGGTTTGCCGAGAACGACCGGGCCCACACCGAGCGCGACACCGCAGGGATTGTCAAAATCGTGGCCCGGTCCAACGGTCATGTTCTCGGAGCCACGATCCTGGGCGCCGGGGCGGGCGACCTGATCCAGCCCTGGGCCTTGGCAATCGCGCGGCGGCTCAAGATAAGCGCTCTTGCCAATCTGGTCGCGCCCTATCCGACCCGCGGCGAGGCCGGCAAGCGCGCCGCCGGCAGTTTCTACGAGCCCAGGCTGTTCTCGCCGCACACCCGGCGCCTGGTCCGCGCCCTTGCCTGGCTCGGCTGAGCGCGGCGAGCGCAGATCGGGACGCCGCCCTTGCCGATCACCAGCCTCTCCGCCCGGCTGCTCGTGCTGACGGCTTTTTTTGTCATGGTCGGCGAGGTGCTGATCTTTGTGCCCTCGGTCGCCCGCTTCCGCATGACCTATTTCGAAAATCGCATCGCCGCGGGCCAGCTCGCCACGCTGGCGCTTGTCGCCAGCCCTGACGGTCGGATCGACCAGAGTTTGAGCAATGAGCTGCTGTCGCAGGTGGGGGCGCATGCCGTCACGCTGTATCGCGCCGACGGCTTGGTGCGGATGCTCGACAATGCGACTCCGCGGCGGCCCGACGCCACGATCGATCTCACTCACCCGATGGTGGTGATGGCGATCGTCCGCTCGCTGGAGACCTTGTTCAGCAACGGCAACCGGGTGTTGCGGGTGGTCGGGCAGTCTCCGAACGAGACCGGCGCCAGAATCGAACTGCTGCTCGACGAGGCGCCGCTGCGCCGTGAGATGTGGGATTTCGGCCGGCGCATCCTGCAACTGTCGATCGTGATCTCGCTGGTGACCGCCACCCTGGTGTTCATCAGCCTGCAATGGCTGCTGGTCCGGCCGATGGGCCGGATCACCCGAAGCATGATCGCCTTTCGCCAGAATCCGGAAGATGCGTCGCGGCGCATCCGCCCGCGCGGCGGCCGCGACGAGATCGGCCGCGCCGAGAGCGAGCTGGCGATGCTGCAGCAGACCGTGCGGCGCGCGTTGGCGCAGCGGGCGCGGCTGGCGGCCCTCGGCACCGCGGTTACCAAGATCAACCACGACCTGCGCAACATTCTCGCCACGGCGCGGCTCGTCACCGACGGGCTGAGCGCCAGCGACGCGCCGGAGGTGCGCCGGATCGCGCCGCAGCTCGTCGAAGCGATCGACCGCGCGGTCGGGCTGTGCACGCGCACCCTCGACTTTTCGCGCGAGGATGCCCCGCCATTGGCGGTGCGCGATTTTGCGCTGCGGCCGCTGGTCGAGGAGATCGCCCGCGGGCTGGCGCCGGCGGAAGACGCACAGGGAACGGAAATTGCGATCGCGGCGGCTCCCGAGCTTACGGTCCGGGCCGATCGGGACCAGCTCTACCGGGTCCTGTTGAATTTGGTGCGCAATGCCGTCGAGGCCGGGGCTCGGCATTTGCGGGTCTCGGCCTCCTGTGCCGATCGCAGCGCAACCATCGAGATCAGCGATGACGGACCAGGCCTGCCGCCGCGGGCGCGCGACAATCTGTTCCGGCCCTTTTTCGGGTCGGCGCGCCCGGGCGGCAGCGGCCTCGGTCTGGCGATCGCCCGGGAGTTGATGCGCGCCCAGGGCGGCGACCTCGTGCTGGTGTCGACGACCGCCGCGGGCACGGTCTTCCGCCTGACCCTCCCCGCCGCAGCTACGGCGGGGCAAGCCTAAGCGCAAGCGCCAACAGGGTCGCCCGCTGCGCGAATGGGGGCCCGCTTGCCTGACCTGGGCGCCGTCGCGCGCGAGCCCTCAGAGATGCGGTGCCGTTGATTTGGAAGGAACCGGAACGAGGCGCAATCAGGACCGGCGCCGGCTCAGCTATGCGAACGGCTTGCATCCGGTCGCGAGCCGGCTTTGAATAACGTCGCGCTGCCCCCCCGGCGTAAACAGCCGCGCTGCCCCCGAGCGAACCCAGGAACGCCTTGCCAAACCTCGCCGACCCGGATTCCCTTTCCCCCGAAACCGAATTGCGGTTCGAGCCGATCATCGTCGGCCCGGTTCCTGTGGAGCCGGCAAATCCGGGACGGGTGGAACAAGCGTCCCGCCCGGAACACCGGCGCGCGGTCGCCGCCACCGCACCGCCTGCACCCGCAGCGCCGCCGATGCGCGAGGACGCGGTGATGCCTGCAGCCCCGGCGGTAGCCCCGCCCGAGGAGACGGCGCTGCGCCCGCGCGAACGGCAGGACGTGCGCTGGCAAGACATCAAATGGATCGAGCCGACCTGGGAAACAGGAGGGCCGGCGACGAGCTTCAGACGCGGCCGAGATGCGGAATCGGGCAGCAGCGGCGGACAAGCAGCGACGGTTTGGACCGGCTTCGCATCGGAGCCGCACCTCGCGGCGCCCGAGGCGCCAAGGTCAGCATGGCCGCAAACGGATGGCCTCGCGGAGCCGGCCGACGAAGTGATCGCGCCGCGCTATGCGGAAGCCGAACGTGCCTATGACGAGCCGGAGACGTCTTCCTACTCCGAGGCCGCCGCCGCGGACACCGTCGCTATCCCCGACAGCTCGGAGCCTTACCCGGCGGCGGACCAATTCTCTGAACCGCTGGCCGAGGATGAAACCCCGGAGCCGGCCTTCGAGCCAACGGCCCGGCATCCCGCCGATCCGGACGCGGAAACCGAGATCCAGTTCGCGGCCGAGCCCGAATTCGCGTCCGAGCCCGAGCTCGACACTGAACCCGAGACAGATTTCGAACCCGGGCCGGACGACGAAGCCGAAAATTCGGAGTTGCCGCCCGAGCATTTCCTCGCCCACGCGGCCTTTCCGCCGCGTCGCCGGGCCGGCATCCGGATCGTCGCGGCCGGCCTTGCGGCGGCACTTCTCGGGCTCGGCGCCTATGTCGCTTCGGAAGCGGTGCCGAAATGGTTCGGCCAGGTACAAGCCCCATCGACTTCGCCCAAGACCGCGGCAAGCCTGCGCGCATCGCCGATACCGCAATCGGGTGAGCCACCCGGCGACCCGGCGCAGCGCGCCGCCTACTTCCTCGCCCGCGCCAAAGCCGGCGACCCGGCAGCACAGCACGATCTCGGCGTGCTTTACGCGCAGGGCGAGGGGATGACGCAGGATTACGCCAGCGCTGCGGCATGGTTCCGCGAAGCGGCAATCAACGGCATCGTCAACGCCCAGTACAATCTAGCCGTGCTCTACGAGCGCGGGCTCGGGGTTCCGCAGAACATGAGCGAGGCGCTGATCTGGTATCACAGCGCCGCCGACCGCAACCACCCCGCGGCGCAGTACAACCTGGCGATCGCTTACGCCGAAGGGCGGGGCACGCCGCAGAACTTTGTCGAGGCGGCGCGCTGGTATCACCGCGCCGCCGAGCAGGGCGTGGTCCCGGCGATGGTCAATTTTGCAATCCTTTACGAGAAAGGCCAAGGGGTCGAAACCTCGACGGCCGATGCCTATGCGTGGTATCGCGCCGCGGCCCGACGGGGCGATGCGATTGCCGAAAAGCGCGGCGGCGAGCTGTATCAGCAGTTCTCGCCGGAGGAGAGGACCCGGGCCGACGCGCTCGCCGCGTCGGTCGCGGCCGGCATTCATGAACAGTTGCCGGACACCGGTCCCAGGCCCGCAGCGGCGGCTAACCAGGGTCCCGATCCGGTGCTGAAGCCCGGCGGTCTCGGCCGCCGGTCCCAGGCGGGGTCGATCGGCATCGACGCCGGGCCGCCGCAGGCCGCAACGGTGTCCCCGACCCCGCGCTCAGTCACCGAGATCCAACGGCGGCTGGCGCGCGCCGAGGGGAAGACAGGCCCGGCCGATACAATCGCCGTGGACGGCATCACCGGGCGCGAGACCAGTCAGGCGATCCGGCGCTACCAGCAGGCGCAAGGCCTGCCGGTCGACGGCGCCCCCACTCTGGCGCTGCTCAATTACCTGCGCTCGACGACAGCGCCGCCGTCCCCGGCGGCCCGCCGCGAAGGCGAAGGGGCCCGCTGAGCATCACCTTCGCGACCCGGCGCGGTCAGCGCGGCCCCGGTGGTTGCTTCCGGCTCACCCGGAAAATTGCCGCGAGAATTGCTGCGGAGCGGCGCCCAACGTGCCGGCGGCGCACCACCACCCGGGCTCGGCAGCAGCAAGCAGGCGCCAGGCGCGGATTGCCGCGGCACGATCTTCGAACAGTGCGAAGCAGCTCGCCCCGCTGCCGCTCATTCGGCTCAACAGTGCACCCGGAAGCGCGGCGAGACGCCCCAGAACCGTCCTGATTTCCGGCACCAGGGTCATCGCCGGCTCAGTCAGGTCATTCCGGCGGCGGGTCAGCATTTGCGCCAGGGCGGCCGCCTCGCGCGGCATTGGCTCGAAGCGGCCGGTGTCGCTGAAAGGCCCGCGGCGGGCGCCGAATACCGCGGCGGTCGGGAGCGGTTTTCGCGGGTTGGCAAGAACGATCCCGACCGGGGGCAACGCCGGTGCCGGCACCAGCCGCTCGCCGATGCCGCCGACCCAGACCGGACCGGCGTTGAGGCAGGCCGGCACATCGGCGCCGAGCCCGGCGGCCAAGGCGAGCAATTCCTGTTCGGGGATTGGCACCCGCCACAAGGATGCAAGCGCCCGCAGCGCCGCGGCCGCGTCGCTTGACCCGCCGCCCAGACCGGCCGCGACCGGCAGTTGCTTGTCCAGCTGCAAGGCGGCGCCGGCCGCAATTGCACCATGCCCGGCCAGCAGGCGGGCGGCGCGCAGCACCAGGTTGTCCTCGCCGAGCCCGGTGATAGGGCCGGCTTCAGGTCCGCTCACCGCGAGCGACAGCACGGCGGACTGGGCGGCGCGGACACAGTCGCCGATATCGGCAAAGGCGACGAGGCTGTCGAGCAGATGCAGCCCATCCGCGCGCCTGCCGACCACATGCAAGTAGAGATTGACTTTCGCCGGGGCGAAGGCTGCGACCGCCGTCAACACTCCCGGTCCCGGCCGCAGCGAGCCGGCTCAGCCGCCGTGAGGAGGCTCGGCCGGGGGTCCCTGCAAGCCGCTTTCGAGCTTGGCTTCGATCGGCTTGACGTCGCCCTGCTCCGGTCCGAACTGAAGCGCCCGCTGCCATTGGTAGCGCGCTTCCAGCAAGCGGCCGGCGCGCCAATAGGCGTCGCCGAGATGGTCGTTGATGGTCGGGTCTTCCGGCACCAGCTCGACCGCCTTTTCGAGATACTGGACGGCGCCGGCGAAATCGCCGAGGCGGTAATGCGCCCATCCCAAGCTGTCGACGATGTAGCCGTCCTCGGGGCGCAGCTCGACCGCCTTCTCGATCATCTTGAGCCCGCGGTCTAGGTTTTCGCCGCGGTCGATCCAGGAATAGCCGAGATAATTCAGTACCATCGCCTGATCGGGTTTGAGCTGATCGGCATGCAGAAGATCGTCCTCGGCGCGCTTCCACTGGCCGTTGCGCTCCAGTGCCACACCGCGGTCGTAAAACAGCGACCAGCGCTCCGGCAGACCGGCGGCGGCGGAGCGCCGGATCGCCTCGTCAAAGGCCTCGATCGCCTCGCCAAAGCGCTTCTTGTCGCGCAGCAGATCGCCGAGCTGCATTTCGGCACCGATGCGCGTTGGCGCCTCGTTCGCCATCGCTCGCAATTGAGCGATCGCCTCGTCGGTGCGGTCGAGGGTTTCGAGATTGGCAGCGACGCGCAGCCGCGCCGACCACGAATAGGGCGAGTTTGCCGGGATCTCGGACAACACGGAAAGGCTCTGCTCCGGCTTGTTCTCGGCGCTCAGTACATCCGAAAGCAGCAGCTCGGCGAGGGCGAAATGCGGCGACAGCCACAGCGAGAAGCGATCATAAAGCAGCGCGAGATCGATCGTCTCGGGCTGGTTCAGAACGCTCGCCAAATCAAAAAAAGCTTCGGCGAGGCCATCCGCCGGGGAGGCAACCAATGGCGGCGGGGTTCCCGTCGGACGGCTCGACAGCACCGACTCGGCAAGCTCGCTGCCGGCGTTCTGCTTCATAAACCGCTGATAGAGCGCCTGCGCCTGATCGGGATGGCCCTGGCGCTCCTCGAAATTGGCCATCGCATCCGTCAATCGCCAGTTGAGCTGACCGGAGGCTTCGATAGCCTTGTTAAAGTTGGCTTCCGCCTTCGATGGCTGGCCGGCGTAGTCGTAAAGCAGCCCGAGCTGAAAATACTTCAGCGGGGCAAAGCCGTTGAATTTGTCGAATTGCTGCAGTGCCGCATCGGCTCCGGCGAAGTCCCCCGCCGCCGCCCGGGTCCACGCCAGCGCCAGCGGACCGACAAAGCGGTGAATGCCATCCTGCGGCAGGGCCTGGGCTATGGCCAGCGCAGCGCCGGTGTTCGCGGTCTTCAGATGCTGGATCAGCTGCACGAGCTCGGCGACGGCATCACCGGGGTCGCCCTTCAGCACGCTCTCCGCCAGGGCATTGGCGCGATCGAAGCGGCCGTCCGTTACCTCCATCAGAAAGGTACGCTCGATCAGCTCGGGCGATTGCGGGTCGATCCGGATCGCCGCCTCGTACCATTCGGCGGCGGCGGAGAAATCGCGCACCTGCTGGGCCTGACGGCCAGCGAGGTAATCGCCGAACAGATCACCGTAATCGGCAGTCGCGGGCGCCGGCGGCGGGTTCGGAACGGCCGGATTTGGCGCTGCCGCCGCCGGCGCCGCGAACGGCGCAGCGACGAACAGGCCGCCCGCAACCAGACCGGCCATCAACAATGCGGCGGCGAACGAGACGGCACCGGCCGGACCTGCCGACCGCCGCCGCGCCGCGCCCGGCCGCTCGAAATTCGCGATTGGCACTTTGTCCATCAAACCATCCGCACCCGTCGCCCGCTCACATGTTCGGATAATTGGGTCCGCCGCCCCCTTCGGGTACCACCCAATCGATGTTCTGTTCGGGGTCCTTGATGTCGCAGGTCTTGCAGTGGACGCAGTTCTGCGCGTTGATCTGCAGCCGCGGTTCGCCGTCCGCGCCCTCGCGCACGATCTCGTAGACGCCGGCCGGACAATAGCGCTGTTCCGGCGAGTCGTATAAACGATAGTTGACCGAGATCGCCTTGGCCGGGTCGCGCAGCCGCAAATGGGCCGGCTGGTCTTCCTCGTGATTGGTGTTCGAGATGAACACCGACGACAGCCGGTCGAAGGTGATCCTTCCATCCGGCCGCGGATAGACGATGCGCGTCGCCTCGCCTGCCGGGGTCAGCTGGGTGTGGTCGGCGTGGTTGTGGAAGGTCCACGGCGCCCGGCCGCGCAATACGAAGGTGTCGAACGCCGAATACGCCATTCCCGCCCACAGCCCGCCATGGAAGCTCGGCCGGATGTTGCGGGCGCGGTACAGTTCGTCCCATACCCAGCTCTGTCGCATCGCGGCTTCGACCGAGGCCTGCGCGTTGCCGTCGAGGCGCTCGAAGATGACCTCAGCGGCGACCATGCCCGATTTCATCGCGGTATGGCTGCCCTTGATCTTCGGCATGTTCAAGAACCCGGCGGCGTCGCCGATCAAGGCGCCCCCGGGCAGATCGAGCTTCGGGATCGACTGGAAGCCGCCTTCATTGAGCGCCCGCGCGCCATAGGCAATGCGGCGGCCGCCTTCGAACACCGGCCGGATCGCCGGGTGGGTCTTGAAGCGCTGCATCTCCTCGAACGGGCTCAGGAACGGGTTCTTGTAATCGAGCCCGATCACGAACCCGACCGCGACCTGCCGATTTTCGAGATGGTAGAGGAAGGACCCGCCATAGGTGGCATTGTCGAGCGGCCACCCGACCGTGTGCACGACCAGCCCGGGCCGATGCTGTTCCGGCGCGACCTCCCACAATTCCTTGACCCCGAGGGCGTAAGTCTGCGGGTCGCGGCCGTCACGCAGCCGGAAACGCTCAATCAGCGTCTTGGTCAGCGAACCGCGGCAGCCTTCGGCAAACAGGGTCTCGCGGGCGATCAGCTCGACCCCAGGGGTGTAGCGGTCGGTCGGCTGGCCGTCGCGGCCGATCCCCATATCGCCGGTTGCCACCCCGCGCACCCGCCCGGCCTCGTCATACAATACCTCCGCGGCGGCGAAACCGGGATAGATCTCGACCCCGAGCGCCTCGGCCTGCTGCGCCAGCCAGCGGCACAGATTGCCGAGGCTGATGATGTAGTTGCCGCTGTTGTGCATCTGCGGCGGGGTCGGCAGCCGGCGCGACCCGCTTTCGGTGAGGTACAGAAAACGGTCCTCGGTCGCCGGGGTCTCCAGCGGAGCGCCCTGTTCGCGCCAGTCGGGGATCAGCTCGTCGAGGGCGCGCGGCTCGAATACCGCTCCCGACAGGATATGCGCGCCGACCTCGGAGCCCTTCTCGACGACGCAGACCGCGACCTCGCGCTCCGCCGCGGCGGCCAGCTGCTTCAGGCGGATCGCCGCGGCCAGCCCGGCGGGGCCGGCGCCGACCACGACTACGTCGTATTCCATCTGCTCGCGCGCCATCGACACCTCTGCCGTGTCCGGAAGGAGAAACTATAGAGGATTGCGGCAAGAACGGCAGCCGGCCGATCCCTGCTGCGGCAATCGCGGCCAGCGACTTTGCCTTGACCGCGAGGTGACACAGCCCTTAATCGACGCGCCGGGCAGAGCGCGGGGAGAACACAGATGGTAACCCGGCAGACTGCGGACGACCCACCTGCTCACCCCGATGTGCGGATCGTCGCGGTCGAGATCGGCTTCCAGCGTTTCCTGCGGCTCGATGTGATCCGGTTTTCCAACCGGCTGTTTTCCGGCGGATGGAGCGCGGAGCATTCTTACGACGTGCTGCGGCGGGGCGGCGCGGTCGCGGTGCTGCTCTACGATCCCGACCGCGACTGCGTCGTGATGATCGAACAGTTCCGCTTGCCGCCGCTTTATGCCGCGCTATCGCCTTGGCAGATCGAGGTCGTCGCCGGACTCGTCGAGCCCGGCGAAACGGACGAGGCCGTCGCACGCCGCGAAACCCAAGAAGAAGCGGGATTGAGCGTGATCGGGGAGCTGATCCCGTTGCAGCGCTACCTGCCCTCGCCCGGCGATTCGGATGAAAGCGTGATGCTGTTCTGCGGCCGGGTTAATGCCGCCGTGGCGGGGGGCATCCACGGGGTTGCCGCGGAGCACGAAGACATCCGGGTCGTGGTCAAGACGCTGGCTGAGGTCGAGACCCTGGTCGATTCCGGCCGGATCGAGAACGGCCACACCCTGATCTGCCTCTACTGGCTGCTGCGCCACCGCGACCGGCTGCGCGCCCGCTGGACGAACATCTGAACCGATACCGCGCCAACTCGGCCCCGAACCGTCACCTCCAACCGGCCTCCCGGTCGCAGGTATGCCGCTCGGTCTCGTGGGTCTTTTCCCATTCGGTGATCGATCGGGTTTCATCGCTGCTCATCTTGTTATTCATACAAGTACAGTACCTGGTGATGACCTCGACGCTGACCCTCGCGTCCTGATTGTCCTTGACGCATTGCGCGACCCATTTGGCATCGCCCGAATCCGCAAAGGCGACTCCAGCGAACAAAGCCGTCCCCAGCAATGCAACAGCAATGGCTTTCATGACCGATTCCCCTGCAATCAGATGCACGGCGGCGCGACAAACTGGCGGGCCGGGCCGGCGCGACAAACCGGCGGGCCGGGCCGGCGCGACAAACTGGCGGGCCGCCCGGCGCTGCATTGGCATACAAGCCTGCCGGGCGGCAACGCCGGCGATCGCAACCGCGCTGCTGCTCCCGCCGCCGCCAGGGCATTCCGTAGGTGCGCCGCGGCCATCCCCGAATCGGCGGGCGATCATCCCGGCGCCACCCTCTTGAAGTGCTTGCTGAGAGCCAACCCCTGGCGCTGGTAAGAGGAGCCTATGGCACCGCCGTAGAGTTTGTCCGGGCGGGCAATCAACCGTTCATAAACGAGGCGGCCGACGATCTGACCGTGCTCGATCAGGAACGGCACCTCGTGCGAGCGCACCTCCAGCACCGCCCGGCTGCCGCTGCCCCCGGCTTCGGCGGCCCCGAAGCCGGGGTCGAAGAAGCCGGCGTAATGCACCCGGAATTCGCCGACAAAGGTGTTGTAAGGCAGCATTTCGGCGGCATGGTCGGGTGGGACGACGACCGCCTCGCG